>ERZ506905.48-NODE-48-length-96442-cov-6.11521_pt1 | contig 96442 bp, 78 predicted proteins | sample MGYA00513175_ERZ506905 | MGnify/ENA metagenome assembly ERZ506905
CCCCTTTCTCTAGAAAGGGGCCTCCTCCCCACCACCCTCCTCCACCAAAAGCTTTCACCCTTATTGAATCCCTCGCGGCGGCTTTTCCGTGCAGCGAGGGATTTTCTTTGTCTGTCGGCGGGCTCTGTGGGGAAAGGGGAAAAGAAGAGGAAGCGCGGATGAATACGGCGGGGACGTTTTCGAGAGAGTCTTTTCCTTGAAAAGAATAGCCGGAGCGCTCAGTTGTCGGCATCCAGCAGCGACAGCACCTTGCTCACGTAGGCTTGCGTTTCGGCAAAAGGCGGGATGCCCCCGTAGCGCAGGACGTTGCCCGGCCCGGCATTATAGGCGGCGAGCGCGAGATCAAGCCTGCCGAAACGGTCAAGCTGCTGGCGCAGATAGCGGCTCCCCGCGTCCACATTGGCCTCGGGATCGAAAGGATCGATGACGCCGAGCATCTGTTGCGTCCCCGGCATAAGCTGCATCAGCCCCTGTGCGCCCTTCTCCGATTCAGCGATGTTTTCGAAATTGGACTCCACCTTGATCACCGCCGCGATAAGCCGGGGATCGAGCCCGTAGCGGCCGCTGGCCTTGGCCACGAGTTCCCGCCAGACGGTGGGCGGAGGGAGCGTCCCTTTTCCGGCATGGGCGCGGAGAACCAGTTGCGGCGACACCATGCGCGGCAGGGACAGCGCCGCCGCATGGGGCGACAGCGCGTAAATATCCATCTGGTCGAGCAGGTTTTCAGTAGGGATGGAGGGACGCGGCGGCAAGGGGCTTTCGGGTTGGGCGCCGGGATGCACTGGGCGCAGGCGTTGGGCCGGGCGCTCGTCCGTCGAGCGCTCCTCATGCAGGATGACGCCCGCCGAAGCCGTGCCGGATACGAACATCCCCGCCGCCAGGCAAAAACACAGGACGCGGATCACTCGGGCAGCGCGAAATAGAGTTCGATGATATTCGACTGTTCGTAGTAGGCATAGGTATAGTGGGCCACTACGGACTTGATCAAATGGATGCCGAGCCCACCCACGGGCCGCTCGTCCACGCCGAGCGATACGTCCGGGACCGGCGCTTCAAGAAAAGGATCGAAAGGGGCGCCCCAGTCCTGCACCTTGAAGCAAAAATAGGGAACGTTGTCGAGCCGCACTTCCCGGCAGGCGACCTGCGCCTCACCCGGGACATCCGGATAGGCATAGCTGAATACGTTGACCAAAAGTTCCTCAGCGGCAAGCTCCACCTGCGGGATCAGCGGCCTGTACGAAGAAGGGATGGTCTCGTGGATAAAGGTATTGACATTCGCCAGCTGCTCAAGACTGGCCGGAACGCTGAGCGTCGCCATGATCGCCTCCTCAGGAAAGGGCGCTGACGGCCTCGTCGCGCGTGGCGTAAATGGGGAGCATGGAGCTGAATCCCGAAATCTTGAAAACTTCCGCCACCATCGACTGCATGGAACAGAACGCCAGCGTCGCCGCGGCGGCCTTACTCGCCTTAACCATCGTCAAAATAACCCGTAACCCTGCGGAACTGATGTATTCGACACCACCAAGATCCACCACGACCTTTTTGGCCCCGGAATCCAGAAGCTCACGGCAGGAGGTTTCAAAACTGCTCGCCGTGGTTGCGTCGATCCTTCCGGTAAGCGTAATGATACTGACGCAACCCTGTTCCGATGTGACAACTTGCATACACGTTCTTCCTGATGTTGTTGCTATTTGTAGCTTAAGAGCAATCCTTGACTGATCTTAAGCCACCCGTCAAGGGTCACGAAAAGCAGGAGTTTGAAGGGCAGGGAAATGGTCATGGGAGATACCATCATCATGCCCATCGCCAACAGGATATTGGAAATGATAAGGTCGATGGCGATAAACGGCAAATACAGCAGGAACCCCACCTGAAACGCCTTGGTCAATTCGGAAATGGTAAACGCGGGCACGAGGATCAGCATGTTGTCTTTGGAAATCTGATCATGCTGTTCTTTGGGCCAGATACGCTTCGCCGTGCTCATGAAGGCCCGGAGCACGCCGTCCTCCGTATTGTCCGAAAGGAACTTGCGCAGCGGCGGCGACAGCTTGTCGACGATGCCGATGACTTCCTTCGGCGAAGGCTCCGCGCTGATCTGGAGTTTCTCGGCGATGTCCATCGTACTCATCATCATGGGGGCCATAATGAACAGGCTCAATATGATGGCAAGGCCGTTCATGACCATCGCGGGCGGGACCTGCTGCACGCCGAGGGCGTTGCGGACAAGCGACGTGACCACCACGATCTTCACGTAGGACGTGACCATCATCAGGAAAAACGGAGCAAGGCCCAGCAAAGCCATGCCCACAATGAAATACAACGGATTGACGCCCGTCATGCCTACTCTCCCACCTTGCCGAGGCTGACGACCTGTACGCCGAGCGTCCCGTTCAGATCCACAAGGCGCCCCTTGCCGACGGATTTGCCGTTGGCGTACAGCGTGACCGGGGCGAGCGCATCGCCGCCGAACGCGAAAGTATAGCCGGGGGCGAGCGTCTCCACGTCCCGCACCGTCATGAGGCGGCGTTCCAGTTCAAAGGTCAGCGTCACTTCCAGTTCGCCGGTATCGACGCCTTCGGACGGCGCGGCCCCGGCAGCCGTATTGTTTTCGTCGGACATGGGCCCCTCCTCGGGATTCAAGACAGAAAGGATGGTCGCGCAGCCCTCCGCGAGGGAGCAGGCGAACGCAAGGGAACGCGACGTGGCGCAGAGGCGGAGCGTAACGCGGCCCTCACGCGCCGGATAGGTTTCCGGCAGCAGCACATCGTCAGGTTCAAGGGAAGACAGCTCGTTGACGGAAAGACGCATACGCCCCGCTTCGAGGCTGACCGGAACCGGCACGTCCCCGGCAAGCCCCAGTGCGCGGCGGCGCGGCAAGGCGTCCAGACGTTCCGCCAGTTCGAGCGCGCTCTCCCGATCCGGGAGGCACAGCCTGACAGGGATCGGATACGCCTCTGCTGAGGCCCCCGCCCCCACCGGCACGCGCAACGTCAGGGGAAGCGCACAAACGGCCGGTTCCGCCGCTTCGATCATCCGGGCGTTGCGGACAGCCAGCGGCATATGCAAAAACGTTTGCGCCAGTTCCGCCAAAGGAGCGGCCAGCAAGTCGAGAACCGCCAACTGCAGCGCCTCGGGCAGTGCGGCGTTCGGCGGCACATCCGCCACTGCCGGATGCAAAGCCAGCAAGCGCAGGCTGCCGAGTTCCACGCGCCATGTCCGTTCGCCGCAAACGACGTCAAAAGCGCACACCGGAGGGACCGGAGCCGCAAGGCCCCCGGCCTCCAACGCGCACGGCGTACCGGCCACATCAATGGGCCACGGCTGCGCCCGCGTGCACAGCAGGTTGAAGACGTGCGCTTCAAGCGGCGAAAGCGCCGGAGCCCGGAAAGGCAGTATCTCCATGTACTCCTCCGCCCCCGGCAATGGAGGGCTGTTACAAAAAGTTTCGGGCTGCGCCTCTTCAAACGGCTGGCGCGGCACCCCTCCCCGTGCGCCGGGGTCAGGCATCCCGTTCGTCCGGAGCGACATACTCGCCGCGCGACTGCCTACGCCCATCGCCGCTCTCGGCTTCGGCCCCACCCCGTTCAGAAATCACTTCGACGCGAACATCCTTCTCAAACGACCCAAGCCGCGCCTTCAAGGATTCCTGTGCGCCGACGAGGGTCTGAAAGGATGCCGCGTTGTCCGTCGCCAAATGTACCGACAGCACGCCGTCGCTCCCGCGCTGGAGCCGGATTTCGGTTCCGGGGAGGACATCCTTGCCAAGGGTGAGGCGTATCTCATGGCCCCCGTCGGGCCCGGAAACCAGAATCCGCTCCACGAGCTTTTCCGCCAGCGCACCCAAATCCGGAGCATCTCCGGACGGAGCCGCCGTTTCAGCCGTCTGCGCCGTGCGTCCGGCAAAAAGCGTATCCAACGGCCCGGTCATCCGGGAAAACATGCTGGAAAGCGCCTCGGCCTCAGCTGAGGTATCCTCGTCAGGAGCACGGGAAGCCCCACGTCCCCCGTCGGACTCCTCTCCTCCGGACCCCTGCCGTTCGTCAAGCGGACCCCGCCGCATGGCTTGCCGAAAGGTATCCACGTCCGCACCCGACGGCGCGGCCATGCCGGAATCCGCAGATCGGCCTTCAGCCTGCCCGAGCCGGGACATATCCACCTTCATAAAGTCAGCCATACGACACCTCCCGCATTCCTCCGCTTATGGACGGGTTTCTTTATTTTGAAAGGGCTATCGCTCCAACCGGCGCTCAATTCCCAAAATGCCGTAAGAACATAATGGACACAAAAGGCATTGGAAAGAGCGGGATAGCTTCCGTATCGGCAGATTTGAGGAAGCCGGATGGAAAAAACGTCTCTCCAGAAAATTTTCCCTTCCTTTCCCCCAATGCTTCCTGCCCCTTCGAGGGTGAAACGCCCCTAGAGCTCGCCTTCGGTCCCCTGAGGCGGCAACGGTTTGAATTCTTCCATTTCCAAATCTTCCAGACGCTCGGCCTCGCGTTTGGCCTCGACGAGCCAGATGTCCCGATGCGTCACGATTTTGGCCGTCTCGTGCTGAGCCTGCCGCGCGGCCTCCCGGGCCTTGCGTACGTCCTCCTGACACTTTTTTACGTTTTCAAGCGCTTGGGCGATAGATTCTTCCAGCTTCAACTCGCCATCGGCCAGCGCACCGAGCCCGGCCTTGAACACATCCAATTCCTTGAGGCTCAGGCCCTTGCCCATGATCGCGTCATAGCGGCGCTCGACCTCTTCCTGACGCCAGACCTTGTAGCGTTCCAACTCCTCGCGGCACCGCTCCACCACCTCCTGCGCCTCAACCACGGCGCGCTCGGCGGCGCTGAGTGCATTCTTGGCCGCATCTTCCCGGTATTCGCGCACTTTAAGCAATGGAGCCAGCGGATACTTTTCCACGCTCAGGCCACCACCTTATACAGCGCCTGCAGCGTTTCCTCAAAAGTGCTTTTTTCGTCCAAACCCTGCCTGAGGAACGCGTTCACGGCGTTGATCCGGGCCAGCGCGTCGTCGGCTTCCTTATCCGATCCTTTCTTGTATTCGCCGATCTGCACGAGCAATTCCACCTCGGCGAACTTCGCCAGCACCTTGCGGAGCGCCTGCGCGGCTTTCTTGTGCTCCTCCGTAACGATGGCGTTCATGACGCGGCTGACGCTGGCCTGCACGTCAATGGCGGGGTAATGGTTCGCCGCCGCCAGCTTGCGGGACAGGATGATGTGCCCGTCAAGGATGGAGCGGGTTTCGTCCGCAATGGGCTCCGTCATGTCGTCGCCCTCCACCAGTACGGTATACAGCGCCGTGATGGAGCCCTTGTCCGAATTGCCCGCCCGTTCCATCAGCTTGGGAAGCGTCGAAAACACGGACGGGGGGAAGCCGCGCCGGGTCGGAGGCTCGCCCGCGGCAAGGCCGATCTCGCGCTGTGCGCGCCCGAAACGGGTCACCGAGTCCATCATGAGCAGAACGCTCTTGTGCTGATCCCGGAAATATTCCGCCACCGCCGTGGCCGTGTACGCGGCCTTGAGACGCTCCATCGACGAGCGGTCGGATGTGGAGACGACCAGCACGGCCTTTTTCCGCCCTTCCGGGCCAAGATCGTTCTCAATGAACTCACGCACTTCGCGGCCGCGCTCGCCGATCAGCGCCAACACGCACACATCGGCGGAACAGCCTTTGATGATGCTGGACAAGAGCGTACTTTTACCGCCGCCAGCCGCCGCGAAAATGCCCATGCGCTGGCCCTCGCCGCAGGTAAGCACCCCGTCGAGCACGCGCAGGCCCAGAGAAATCGGCCTGTCGATGATCTTGCGGAGCATGGGGTTCGGAGGATCGGCGTAAACCGGATAGTGGGTCCGGGGCTTGAGCGGCGGCCCGCCGTCGATGGGATCGCCGAGCCCGTTCAGGACGCGCCCGAGGAGATCTTCGCCCACGGGCACGGAATGGATTTCCCCCGTCGGGATGACTTCGGTTGCGGGCGAAATGCCCTGCAAATCGCCGAGCGGCGTCAACAGGGCCACCTGCTTCACGAAGCCCACGACCTCGGCCCGGAGCGTCCAGTCCTCCCAGGGGTTGCGCAGGATGCACAGTTCGCCGACCTTCACCCCCGGCACCACGGCCCGGATGATGGTCCCCACGACCTGCTCCACGCGGCCCCGCACCTCCACCGAGGCGGTCGACTGCACCGCTTCCTCAAGAAGCGCTCCGATATATTCAAAGGCCATAGGGCATCCATCCGTTTGTCAAACCATATCCGCGATATCCAAGCAGGTTCGCCCAATCGCCCCTCCGCAAGAGCCGAAAATGCGGGCGTGGCCCCAAAACGTCCTTTCTCAATCCGTGCCGTGCAACGGCACACGCCGCTCTATAATGGAGGAACCGTGTACACCAATGAATCGGGCCGCGATCACATTGGGGCGGGCGGCTGAAGCGGTTGTCGGCGTTGTTCCCGCAATCGGTACGCGCTATGAAGCGATTTTGGAGCGCAGGGCGTTTTCCAACGCCTTGAGCTGTGTCTCGAGGCTGGCATCGACCACGCCGAGCTCGCTTTCCAAAAGGCACGCCCCCCGCTCAAGACGCGCATCCGGCACGACATCCAGAAAACTGGTCCCGCCCGGCACGGAAGCCAGCATGGACGCCAGTTCCGCCCTGACGGCCTTTTCATCGGCGGGCGCCACGCGGATCGTCACGTGCTGCTGATTGCGGACCGTCACCAGCGCATTGCGGACGATACGGACGATGCGTTCGTTTTCGTCAATCTCGCCGATGACCTTGCGCACGGCCACAGCAACCACATTCACCAACGTGGCCTCAATGCCTTCGATGTACTCGACCGACGACAGCACGGTTTCCATCACCTTCTCGGCATGTTCGAGGCGGCCTTCCTCCACGCCGTCGCGGTAACCTTCCTCGCGTCGCCGCTCATAGGCCTCCCCGGCCTTGCGCTCCATGTCGGCCACACGCTCACGGGCCGCGTCGAGCACGGCATTGGCCTCCAGAAGGACGGCAGCCTCAGAGGCTTTGAGCACACGCGTCCCGGCGGACGGGGTTACCGTGTCCCCGGTCAATCGAAACAGGGAGCCCATTGCGGTGCAACCTCCTTCAGCAACAGCTTCTTCAGACCAAACCATACGGCCCGCTGAACCGCAGGCGACACCGACGGCGGCGCATCCTCAAGATTCTCGGCGGCCCGTTCCTTCAAGGCTGTGGGCCAAGGAGCGCGGCAAATGGCAATCGCCAGACGGCCGTGGCGCTGCATACGTTCCAGCAACGGCTCCCGGACGTCGCGGCTCAGAAAAAACTGCCGCACACTGCCAAGCTGATACTGCCCGCGCTGGATGCCATAGCGGTACAGCGGTTCCCCCAGGGCTTCACGCAGGGCCAAAACCGGCTCCCGGGTGATAATGCGAGCCAGCTCCGCAGCATGGACACACACGCCGAACACTTTGCCCAGACGCTCCAACTCTTCCGCACTCAGGAAGGCCAAACGCCGTGATTCGTCGGTGAAATCCCAGAACCCTTCTTCCGGCGGCGCGACAGGCCACGCCAATACGGGCGAGCCACGCCGCGAGAGTTCCGCCGCCACAACCGCCGTGTCCAAACCGGGAACGCGCCACTCTTCAGGGCAGTCCGGCGCAGCGGAGCCCAAGCGACCGTTGAAGGCCAGCATAGCCCGAAACAGCGCGGGTTTACGTGCGATGATGTCGGAAAAAAACGAGGTATGCATACCTGTCCGGCCGTGCCAGCGTTACGACGACTGCTCTTCCGAGGCGTTCGCCGCCTCTTTGCGCTTCCGCAGGGCATCACGCAGGGAAAGCGCCAACAGCGCAAGTCCGGCGAGCGCCGCCAAAAAGACGATCCCCGCGCCGATCAAGGCATATGGCGGCCCATTCTCCGGCGCGATCGGCAATCCGAGGAATTTCGGGGCCGGCTGCATGGGCACGGAAACCTGTTCCCGCACAGGGACAAGCATGACGGAGACACGTTCATAGTCGAGATCCGGCACGGCCTTGGACGTAAGCTCACGGATCTTGGCGACCAGATTGACGACGGGCGAGTCCGGGGTATGGCGAAGGAAAACGGCGGCGGAAGGCAGGGTACGCGTATCGGTGGCCTGATCCGTACCTCCGAGCACCACATGGACGCGGGCCGTCAGCACGCCGTCGATACGGGAAAAGGTGTCGGACAGCTCCTGCGAGATGGCGTAGGCCATGCGAGCCTGTTCCTCCGAGGCGGACGAAATCATCCCCTGCCCGGAAAAAACTTTGCCGAGGTTTTCGTAGTCCGCCCGAGGGAGGTTGTTCTCTTTCAGTATTTCAAGGGACTGAACGAGCTGATCCTCATCCACGGACAAGGTGAACCCAGCCTTTCCAGCGGCGGTTTTCTCGGCCCGGATGCCGCGCTTGAGCAGCGTGGACAGCATCGTATTGACCTGCGCCTCGGTCAGCCCGCGGTACACTTCTACCTGACAGCCCAGAAGCGCCGCACAGAGCAGCAACACCAGCAGAAACGGGAGCCAGCGCATCCCTTTTTTCCCGGACCCATGTGCTTCCGTCATATGTCCACGCCCCGTTTCCGTCACATTCTACCCCTGCTGCTTCAACAACGATTCAAAACCCTGATTGACCTGCTGCGACAACTTCGCCCCGCCTGTGGCCTGTACCCGGAGCATCCCCACAAGGAATTGCAGCTGGTACAACTCCGTCGCGGAAGCGTTCCCGCCGCCGACCCGCTCGAGCAGCCGGGCCAGCTCCTGCATATCGTCCGTCTGAACGGCATCCGTCCGCCCTTCCACGGCCTGCGTCCCGGAAGGCGATTCTATCCGCATCGTGCCGCCGATGCCGTCAACCCGGCTCCCCTCGGGGATGCCATACACGGGATCTTCGGAAGGGTTCGGAGGGCTTGCCTCATCCGCACGCGTCACTTCCGGGATATCTTGTCCGGTCCCCTCAAAAGGGCCGTGCCCCTGTGAGCCTTCGGCAACGCCCTGCACGGACGGGCCGCCCTGTCCATCCGGCGCGCGCAGCGCATCCTCGAAGACACGCACCAGCTCGGCGGGAGGTTCTCCCTGCGGGCCAAAGCTCCGCAGTTCGGCCCCCTTGGAGACGCCCAGCTTTTCCAGCGCCTCCAAAAGCTTTGAAGCCCCAAGACCGGAAATGTCCACGACTACCTCCGCCGGATTACACCAGCCTACGGTTCTTGCCGGAGTTTTTCAAGCAACCCGGCGGCCAGCTCCGCTCTCGGGCCTTCGCCGGCGGCCAGCGGGGCAAGCACAGCTTCGGCTTCGCCTTGCCGCCTCGCCAAGGTGTAACACAGACCAAGCAGCGCCTGCGCGTCCTCATCTTCCGGCATGGCGGCCAGCACTTCATCTTTCAGGAGCCGTTCCGCCTCGTCGAAATCATCCACCACAATATGGCTCAGGGCCTTGCCCATGAGAGCGGGCGCAAATCCCGGGCGGAGCGCGAGCACCCCCGCGTACATGGTACGCGCATCCACCACGTTTCCTCCGTGACATGCAGCGTTGGCGACATCAAGCAAACGGCTGATCTGGGTATCGGACAGCATGGCGTTTCTCCAATCGTAAAAAGATGCGGGCAACTCGGGCAACCCCGGCTAAACGCAAAAAGGGGAGAAGGGGACAGCCCCTTCTCCTTGTCCGTCATCCCGTCCGACGCGCCATGCGCGGGATGGAGCCACGCAAAAGCATCCGGGGTGCGGTCCCGGAACCTGATTCCGGACGGGAGACGAACTCAACCGGTACGCTGGGCAAGGCTCTTCATCATATCCGTCATGCTCTTCGTGACGGACGAGAGCGATTCCAACATGGCATTGTACTGCCCGACTTCGAACTGGAGGGCCATCATGTCCTCGGGGCTGACTTCGTCCTTGCCCAGCATCTCGGTCATCTTGGCCTGCAGATCCTTGCCCTTGCTGCTGATCGAATCCAAGCCGCTGTTGAACAGCTCATTGACGTTCAATCCCGGCGTTCCACTTGTGCCGTTGATATTCATGGCAAACTCACTTTGGTTAGAAATCCTTTTACTTCGCCATGTTGTCCATAGAATGCAACGCAGCCTGTGTCGCTTCCCGGACGGCCTGCGCCACAGCCCATTCGTCGGGGGTCAACCCCGTATCCATATGCCGTTTGACGGCCAGATCCATTTCCAGAACGTCATCCCGGATGCCCTGCAAGGCGCGGGGATCGTCAAGGACATCCAGCACGGAAACCATCGCGTCACTCATTGGAACCTCTCAGTCGATACACGATTATCCGCCCATCCTTACGGAGCTTCAACTCCTTCACGTCGATGGACTCAAGCACATATCCGCCGGGGAGCAGACCGCCCTCAAAGACACGCTGCCCCGTAGCCAGACTGATGAAACGCATGGGCGTCAATGTTACCCCGGTTACCCGGAGTTCCGGCACATCATCGGCTTGCGGCGCGGGAGCGTCTCCCGCCTCCGCCTGCTGCGGCGCCGCGGCTTCACGCCCGACTTCGGCTTGAGGCCGCTTTTTCTCGAACGACGCAACCACATCGAACACGACCGGGACGCCGAGTTCCGCACGGGCCTTGTCCAGCACGCCGTCCAGGCGGATACGCTGGGCCACATCGAACCGGCCCGCAAGCTCCACCTTTCCGGGCAGGAACCGGACCTGCACAAAAGCCAGATCCGCCTCTTTCAAGAGCGGCAACAGGACCGCTTCAACCGCGTCGGCGTGACGGATAGTCCGGTCCAAACGGCTCCAGACGGCTTGCTCCCGCAGTTCCGGGACATCTTCGCGGACGGCGGAAAAGGCCTGCTCTTCCACGAGCCCGTCCTTCATGTACCCGGCAAGGCTCAGGCCGTCGTCCGGGTTATCCGTCTTCTCCTGCACGGAGAGGGAGAATCCCCGGCTTGCGAAGGCTGACGTTACGGCATCGACCCTGTCCCCGCGGAGCGTCACATCAAGATAAACAGGGTATTGCACACCTTGTGCCAAGCGCAGCAGATCGGCCCTTTCGGAATCGTCGCGCAAGACTCCCTGCACGCCGACGCCTTCATTCTGAGGAGATACGACCAATGTGCGAAAACCGTTTTCGTCAATAACCGTTTGGATTTCCTTGACTCTCGTTTCCGCATCCGGGGTTCTGCCCGCATAGGAAAAGGTTAGTCCGCACAGGCCCAGCAAAAGAAGAAAGGACAGGGCCAACCTCTGCGGCGGCAAGGAGCGCAACCGCTCCCAAAGCGTTTTGCCAACGCCGTTGGCGCCTACAGAAGTCCCTTCTTCCAACAGTATCATCGGATCACCGAGATCCATGACCGGCTCTTCGCGCTGCGGCTCCGCAGGTTCCGGGCGTTCCTGCACCGAACGCCGCTCCTGCAAGCCGGACGCGACCTGACGCCATGCGTCCGCCGACTCGCCGGGCTCCGCCCACGCCATGCAGGTCAAGCCCAGGAAAAACGGCGTACGCGCGGGGATGTCCGCACCGTCGGACGGCAAGGGAGCGCCATCAAGCAGTATCTCGCCGTCGAGCGGCGTCACCCGCACGGACGGGACGCCGTCCCCGGAAAAGCCTATGACGATGTTCGCGTGCCGGGAAGCGACTGAACTGTCTTGAAGAATGATGTCGCAAGAGTCGTCGGACCCTACAAGCTGATTCCCTGCGGGCAAGACAAGTTCCGCCCCCATGTGGGGGCCGGAAAAAAGACGAAAGACTATCAAGCCGGAGGCACTCATAGCGCTCCCGCAGGCCGTGCCTGCGTCTGTACTCCGGGCGATTGCCGCGCCGCGGGCGGCGACAACGGGATCGCCGTGGCGGGCGTCACCGTCTCCAGTTCGGGCCGTTTCCGGGAGCAGCCGCTCTGCGGAGCCGCCGGAACCCGTTCCTCATAATCGGCCTGCGTCGGCGATCTGTGGAATGTGGGTTCGTCCACGCGGGGGGGCGTCGTCGGGATCTCATCCAAATGGATAACCTTCGGCGTGATGAGGATCAGGCGCTCCATGCGTTTGGTCCCCTTGCTCGTCGTCTTGAAGAGGTTTCCGAGCACGGGGATGTGCATGAGGATCGGTATGCCGCTGGCATCCGTGGACTTCTGCTCGTAGTAGTACCCGCCGATGAGCAGGCTCTGCCCCGCGCCCACGATGGCCTGCGTGTTGATCTTCGTCTGCTTGATGGGCGGAACGCTGTTGTCGCTGACCGGCGCATCCTTGCTGTCGTTCTGGTCGTCCTGCACGCTGACCGCGAGCTTGATGGAGGTTTGGCCGCGTTCGTTGCGGATGATGTGCGGGGTTACGCGCAAGACCGTCCCCGCCTCGACCTTGAACAGATCCACCGCCTGATAGCCTTCCACCTGAATGTAGTAGGTGCTGGTGTTTTCCAGCGTGGCCTGCACATTGTCCACGGTCAGCACCGAAGGCCGCCCGAGCATCCGGGCTTCGCCTTCCGCCTCCAGCGCCTGGATGCGGGCAAGGAAGAAGTCCGCCCCGTGCGTATAGATGGTGGACAGGTTCATGCCCGTTCCGGACGGGGTACCCATCGTGGGCAGAGGCGAAAATTTGTCGCCGATGCCGGAAAACTCGCCTCCGGTGCTCCAGCCCTTGTCCCGGCTGTTCGCGCCCTGATATGTAACGCCGAGATCTCGTTTGAAGTCGGAATCGATGTCCACGATGGCGGCATGGATTTCCACAAGTTCCACGGGCCTGTCGAGATCCGCGATAACCTTGGCGTAGTACGGCATCCGGTATTCGGCATCATTGACCAGCACCGCATTGACGCGCGGATCGGCCATGATGTTCACTTGCGTGGCATTCTGCGGAGCGGCCTGTCCGCCCTGCTGCGCGGCGGGGGCGGGGGCATCGGGAGCCACGGGCGTCATCCGTCCCTGCGCGATGAGCCCGGTGCCGGACAGCTTGTCCACAGTGGCGGTGTCCTGCGTCACCCGGGTCGCGGAATTGGGCGAGCCCGTGACCATGGCCCTGAGGATGCTCGCCACTCCGGGGATGGTCACCGTCTTGTCCATGCTGTTGACGGACATGTCTTCCGCCCACGCATACTTGAGCGGAAAGACCTTCATCACGAAATTGGTGATCTGCGCCTCTTCAAAGGCGGTGACGGCGGCTGAAATCTGGGCAAGGTAGGTGGGCGGGCCGGACACGACGATCATCGCGCCGCCGGGGGCGAGCGTCGCGGGAAGTTGCGGGGCGAACACCGCCGATTGCCGGAGCATCTGGTACAGGCGCTCCGCAGTCATGGCCCGCGGGGTGATGAACGTCCGCGACAGTTCCGATTCGCTGTAAAAATAGAGGGTGGAGCCGAGCCGATACCATGTCACGCCAAAGGCGGCCTGCATCCCCTTCAGGAAGGTTTCCGGGGGAACGGCATCAAAGCGCCCGCTCACCTTGCCGACCACGCCGGGAGAGAACGAAGCGCCGAGCCCCTGCGAGCGGGCGAAGTTCGTGAGGATGACGGTCAGATCCTCATCGTCCGCATAATGCGTGTACGGACGGGAAAATCCCCCTTGGACGGCAAACGCCGGGCAAGAAACCAGAAGCACTCCGAAAACGAGTGCAAAAACCATCAAGAGCGAAACGCCACCACGACAACGCATCAGCGCCCCATATTCCAGGCTTGCATACCGGAGAAGAAAGAAAACGCCGACGCGCCACCGCCCTGCACCTGTCTCTTCCACCATGCCAGATCATTCAAAAAGTCCTTGGCATATCCCGGCATCGAGGCAACGCCCTCCGCCAAAGGCACAACAAGGTGCAGTGAAAACCTGCCTTCATCCACCGAAAGGACCGTCCTCCGGGTACGTGCGGCCGCCGCCACACGGGAGGCGCACTTCCGCAAGAGCTCGTCCGCATCCTGTTCCGCGTCGGGAAGCGGGCCAAGATCGGCCCGCAGGATGCCCGTCCGCCCATCAGGCGAAAAAAACTCCATGTCCAAATCGCCTTCAAGACGAAAGCGGAAGACGCCGTCCGCGCCGGGAGAGGCCTTTTTCCAGCCCGCAGCCGCCGTCAGTGCGTTAACGGATTCCTGCAAAAGCGACATGTTGCCTCCTTGAGGGAACTATGCGGTCTTCCACAACGCCTTGTCAATCATCAAACGCGGATGCCCCAAACGTGCGGCATGGGGCCCTTCCCGCACGAAGGCGTATCCTTCAGGCATTCGTCAAGCTGGCGGTCACAACGCTCCACCCGTTTGCCGAGGGCCTCGATTTCCCGTTGTTCGGCATCCGTCAGGGCCTCCAGGGAACGCCCTTCCGCTTCGAGCCTCTCCGCGATGGCCGACAGCGCCGCCGAACATGCGCTCAATTCTTCCAAAAGCCGATCTTGCGGTTCGCTGTTCGTTACCATGATCCTCCCCCTAATTGTACTGCAACGAAGGGACGGCTATGCCCCTTCTGGAGCATAGGGATTCGAGCTGCTCGAGTTTAAGCGGCATATGGGAAACGACTCCGGACGCCGAGCGGCTTTCCAGATAGACCATTTTGTTGCCGTCATGGTCGTGGTACGGCGTGAAGCCATAGGTGGAGCCCCGGCTGTCCCGTTCCGTCACCGTGGGCCCCGCAGGCGTAATGCCCTTGTTCGCCGCCGCGCTGATGGCGTTCGACACGCTCTCGATCGACGCGCCCCCGTTGGCAGATACGCCCGCATTGGGGGAAATTCCCGAAACCTGTTGCGTGGAAATGCCGTTGATAGCCATACGACCTCCTATCCCAAAATCCGTGAACGGGTCTGATTCATATTCTGCTGGATGGCGTCCTGCGTGGAAATCGACTTCTGGATCAGTTCGGACAGGCTGTCGTTGATGCTCTTCAACGCATCGCGGCTAGCCCGCATCCGCTCCTGATCGGCTTCCATCTCCTTCATGGCGGCGTCGTACTGCGCCCCGATGAAATCCCCGACGGAACCGACGATGCCGCTTACTCCCTGCCCGAGCTGGGACATGGACTGCCCCATGACGCCATAGGCTTGCGAGGTCCCCGAAGCCCGCCGCTCCGCAGCGCTCGGATTGGCTGTGGCGGCGCGGGCGTCGTCCAGCTGCGCACGGCTTCTGTTCAGCTTGTCAGTCGTCTGCTGCAGCTGATCTTCGGCCCGAAGCTTCTCCGCCCCTCTGGCGGCTCCATGCTTGTCTATGTCCTTCGCAATTTTATTCAGCCCTTTCTGTTGAGTATGCTGCTGCTTCTCAAGGGCCCGCGTTTCTTTATTCAGCTGGTTCTCATTCAGTTCCTGCTGGCCCTTCGCCTGCCCCTTGGTTGCGGACAGCTGCTTCATGCCCATGCCGAACTGGACAGCGCCCATGCCGATGTTGATCGCCCCGGACACGACGCCGCAGACGAGCTGCGCCACGGCCTTTTTGCGGATTTCATCGGCCTGCTGCTCCATCGACATGGCGATACTGTCGGTTTGCGCTTTCATGACCTCACGGTTTTCCTTGCGCTGTTCGGCGCTCATTTCCGTAATGAGGGCATTGATGCTCGCCATCGGGGAGGCCACGCCCACCCATCCGCCGAGTGATCCGGAAGAACTTTTCGGCGGGGTGAGCGTCGGCAAATCGTTGCGGACCTGCGCGGCGGCCTCCTGAAAGGAAAGCCCCGCATCCATCGCAACCTGCAGCTCCTTGTCCACGGCAGCCCGGGAAACATTGACCGTCCCCGCATCGTTTATCAGTTGATTGTAAACCTGTTGTTGATCGGATGACAACCCTTGTATGCCTGACATATGCGTATCCTCTTACTGCTTACGGCCTTCCCGTATACGATCAGGCCACCGCTCATCCCGGTACGGGAAAACGCGGACTGCCCTCTCGGCCACCCACGAAACGCCGCATCCATCACGCGGCGCAAGCCTCTTCCTCCGCGCCCATCAGTGACGTGAGAGCACCGCCTTCCACCGCGCTAGACCATCGTCGGCGCAACGTTGGTCAAGATAGCCGTCTGCGATTCGGTACATCCCTCAATAATATTGTTGACGTCTTCGAGCATCTTTTCCGCGCGCTCCATGACGCCCTTCAGGAAATCAAGCTCCATGTCCTGCGCCTGCTGGATGCGTTCCAGAATGGCTTCCAGCTCCTTGGTATCCGCATAGCTGGTGGAAATCTTGTAATCGTACACGGAACCGGCGATATTCGTCGCCCCACTGCCCATCTGCACGACACTGCTGGCGATATTCGTCACCTTGAGCGTCGTTTCGGCCACCTTGGACAGCGTTTGCTTGGCGCTCGATATGGCGGAAGCAGAGGAGCCGCCCATAGTCAGCCCGATGCCCACGATGGTGATCGCAAGCTCGCAGGCCATGCCGACATACCCGGCGATGTCTTCCGGAACCCCGAGCGCCTTCAATCCGGCGGCAATCCCGGCGCTGATGCTTACCTTGCCGTCGGTCGCCATGCTCACGGCGCTGTTGATGGCCATAGTGAGCATTACGGCCCCGCCCGCAATGAGCAGGGGATTCCCCGTAGCCGCCCCGGCCACGATCGTGGCGACGCTGGCTATGGCCCCCAAAATCACGCCGACCCAACTGAAAATCTTCTTGAAAATATCGAGGATACCTTTGGATTTCATGGAGTCGAGGCGATCCATGATCTCTTCCAGCTTCTTCTCGTTGATCTCGGCGCGCTCTTTTCCCTTGGCGTCGATGGAGGCCACGCCGTCTTTGGTGGCCTGCGTGCGCGTCTCGTTGCTGATCATCTGGGCCAGCGTTTCGAGCGAGAGCCCTCCCGCCGTGGGCGGGGCCAGCCTCGGCAAGTCTGAAGATGAGGATGACGCACTGGGGGAGGAAGACGGCAGATCCGGCAGCGTGATTTCCTGCAGGGCCTTTTTGATGGCCTCCTGAAGGTTGTTTACCTCAACGCCTCCGGCAAGCTCCATGAACTTCGAGCCGACCTGAAAATCAATGGAGTTGGGCATGGGAACCTCACTTCTCGGCTTGTTCGAGAATGGCGAGCATGGCCGAGGCTTTGCCTCGCGCGGCATCGTGTTCGGGGTTGCCTTCTTCGCCCATCGAGAGCGCTACAACGAACGAGCCTTTGGCCTTTTCCCGATCCCCCATTTTGAGGTAACACATTCCGGCCTGAAGCACGGGCACGGGACTGAAAAGCGCCCCCATCGCCGAGCAAAGCCCGTAGGCATCCACGGCTTCCTGATACTTGCCGTTGGCCTGACGGCTTCCGGCGAGCCCCATCCAGAAACGGGGATCGTTGTAGTCATACAGGCACAGCCCGGAAAAGACGGTTTCGGCGTCCTTGTAGTTCCCGGACGTGTACAGGTTATATCCAAGGCTATACAGTGATTCCAACATATCCTGAGAGACGTTGCATACGTCCCCGATGGTGGCGCCGTTCAAGACGGCTTTGGTCATCGTTTCAAGTTCTTCCTGCGTATATTCGACCGCCGCACGTTTCTGTTCTGTCATGAAAAGCTCCTCGGGAACCACCCGCAACAGCGGGAAAAAGGGTGTTGGCGAAAGGTTAGCCCGCAGATCCGGGTCCCCCCAAGCAACCGCCATCCGGTGAAGGGGCATCCCCACATGTACGGGAACCATCCAGACGGGGCTGCCCCTGCGAAAGGGATCTTTACTGGCCGCGAGCCACGGCGGTAAGCGTCTGCATACCGGACTGGATAGCCGAGTTCGCGCCCTGCGTATACGAATTGTACTGGCCCATGAAGTCCTGCACATACACCATCTTGGTCTGGATATCCGTGCCGATGGTTTCCTGGTAGGCTTGCAGGGACTGGATGGCCACGTCCCACTCGTCCTTATTATGCAAGCTGTCCGCAGTTGCCTTTGTGGGGTCTTTGACTCCACCGGTGGTCAAATCATAGGTGAGATTGTTTTTATCCATAAATGCCCGGACATCCGCAGGCATTTCAGTGCATCCGCCGCTGTCTTTGGCCTGATTCTGGAGTTCGCGGCACCTCTGGAGCATGTCGGCGACTTCCTTCTGTTCGGCCTGAGCCCCCTCGATTTGCTTGATGTAACCGAGGGCCGAATCCTTGGCCGAGGCGGCCAGTTCCATCTGGAGCTTGGCAAAAACAAAGTTGACGCTTGTGCACGTGCCGAGGCTGCCTACGCCGCTGACACTTCCCGAACCGCCGACTCCACCGACACCCTGACTCATATTCATCTCCTAATATCGTAAAAGATTAAAGACGAACAACACCACGGCGGCCCGCGCCGGGAGCTTTGCCGGAAGGACGGTTATCCAGGGAGGCTTGCGCCTTGCGGGCTTCCCCGGCGCGCTTGGCCTCTTCCTTCGCTTTGGCGACGAGCGCTTCCACTTCCGGCGTCATCGCCTCCTGCTGCTTGAGATCGTCTTCCGTGAGCCCCATACCCTTGAGCTGCGCATCAAATTTCTGGTTGAGGCGGGACAGCTCGTCCTTGAGGGCGTTGAGCTGTTCTTCCTGAGCCTGCATGTCTTTTTCCGTGAATGCCATGTCGTTGCTCCTGTGTTGGTGCTTCATTTTTAGCATGTTCCGTGCCAAACAAACAAATACGGGGAATTTCGGCTCATCAAGCCTTTTTGCATGATTTTCCGTGCGCAGAAAACAAACAATATTGGCATCATTTCGCCTTCGCATCTACCAACATTGTTCTCATCCATTGATAAATCTTCTTTGACAACTACTACAGCCTATTACCCAAATCAATCAAAAAGGAGGCGCTTGTAAGACGTTGCGGCCTATGATACTCGCTAGGCGATGATTGGCATATTTCTCGCATGATTTCTTGCGGGCCGGTATGGATCGGTTCCCGGAATCACGTGTTCCCGCAGCCTCCAGGCACGGGGGCCGACTCATTTCCCGGCGGGGAGCCGGGCAGGAGGAGGCATGTCCATAGATTTTTCCGTCACCACTATGAGCCAGATGGCCGGAGGCGCAACCGCGTCGACGGCGGGCTCTCTCGCCACGGGCTCACTTATGGGGAACGCCGCCGCGCAGGTGGAAGACCCCATGTCTCTGCTCGCCGATGCGGCCGAAGAACTGACCTTTGCGGCTGACACCACTGACGAATACGAACTTGAGGACCGCAAGGAGCGGGAACGCGCTGAAGATGCCTATGCCGAGCGCGTCAAGCTCTATCAGGATCTCATGCACGAGGCGGGCAAGTCGCAGAACATCGATCGCCTGAAGGACAGCCTGCGCGCCCGCGAAGGCCGGGAAAAGGCTTCGCGTGAGGCGCTTTACCGCTTCCCGGACCCGAGCGACGCCTATGCAGCCCTTTCCGAGGCGCTCGACGCCTTTTCGGATGATCCGTCCGTCGATCCTTCCCTTATTGAAGATATCCGGCAAGGGCTCGCCGAACTCGAAACCGAACACGGCCCGCAGATCCGTTCGGGCGTCCAAGGCGCGCTCGCCGCTGCCGGATATCCCGAACTGGACAGCGCGGACGGCCTGCGCGACCTGTACCGCCAGACCGTCTGCGACTTTACGGACGTCAACGCCGCCTTCGCCCACATCCATGAGAAATACGGCGATGTGGGTTTCGGCAAGGCGATGGATTTCCTTTTCAACGCGCTGGGCAACGATCTCGCCACGGACGTGCCGAGCATGGAAACCACCCATCTCGAAAGCGTCCACGCCACCCTCGAACAGGTGCGCCTCCTGCAAAGCACGCATGTCCAGTGCGAACGCCTGCTCCAGCGCTGGCAGGATGTCCACGGGGTCCAATGCGGGCTTGCTCCGATGGAGCTGCTCGGCGATCTGGTTGACCTGCGCAAAGAACATTTCCTCGGAGCCATGCAGATCGATCGCATTGCCTCCAAGGCCAAGGCCCCGGATATCGAACGCGAAGTGCTGTTCCTTCAGGAACTCCTGAATATGGCCCGCAACCTGCCCGTCCAGCTTTTCGACGGCGAACAAGGCCGCATGAAGGTCATCGACGCCGTACAGGAATCCGTGGACGCCGCCATCCGGCGTGAAGACGAATACCTCGCCAGTTTGGGAGACGCGTGATGATCGAACGTGAAATCGCCGAATTCGGCAGACGCATGGGTATGCCCGCCTTTTCCCTTTCCCCTGCGGGGCTCGCCGCGCTCGACGTGGAGCGCCTCGGGCGGCTCCACCTGGAGCTTGCCGAAAGCGCCGGGGAGCGCGAACTGCTCGTCTACCTCGCGCGGGCCGTGCCGGAGTATGACGTGAAAGCCCCGCGCCGCGTGCTCGAGCGCTGCCATTACCGGCACGCCGATCCCATGCCGCTGTCCGGGGGGGTGCACAAGGGCAATATTGTCCTTCTCACCCGTTTCCCCGAACGGCAGGCGACGGCGGCGGGCATCGAAAGGGCCGTCCAGTTCCTCAGCGGCGTCATGGATACCGTCGCCAAGGCCTGATTCCGCAACCTCGGTTTTCTTACCGGCAAAGGAGAACAGCCATGCCGAGCATCAACCTTCTGGATCCTTCCCTCGGCATCCAGACCATCATGGAGAGCCCGGCGGCAACGCGCGGCGGCATCCCCGAGGCGAGGCCCCTCGCCTCCAATGTCCTGCGCGAGGCCGGGCTTGAGGAACTGTATTCCCCGAGCAATGCGCACCACCTCGTGGAGCAGGCGCTCTGCCCGGATGCGGGCGACGGCGACATCCTCCGCCCGGAGGTGTTTTCCGGCAACCTCGCGGGATGCCTGGAAGCCTTGAAGGATTCCGATGATCCCGCCGTCCGGGCGCTGGCCGACGGCGAACTGGCCCCGCTGCTACAAAACAAGGAACTCCTCAACGCCTACATGGGCCTGATGATAGGGGGTTAAGGTGGCGCTTACGCAGGAACAGCGCAACACTCTGTCCATTCTGGGATATCTGTATTACCGCATGGGGCGTCTGGACAATGCCGCCACGGTCTTCGCGGCGCTGGACAAGCTCGCCCCCGAAGGCATGGACGCCATTTCCCGGAGGGCCGCCGCTACGCTCGCGGCCATTGAAACGGATCGCGGCAATGCCGAAAAAGCCCTCCAGCTCCTGCACCGGGTCATGGACGGGCAAACCCTCTCCACCCGCCATGCCGCCCTGCACCTGCTCCGGGCACGCGCGCTCTGGCAGCAGGGGCGCAAGGATGAAGCGAGGGCCGCGGTCAACGAATACCTGTACCTCGCCGGCAACGGTCCGTCCGCGCAAGCGCTGGCCGAGCCCCCCTTCAACGGCATGGGCAAACGCGTATGAGCCTGTTCACCACGGCCCGTTCCGCCGTCGGCGTGGTCACGCGCCACAACGACATCAACATCGTCTTCCTGCTCGTCACCGTCATCGCGCTGATGATCATCCCGCTGCCCACGCCGGTGGTGGATACGCTCATCGGCGTGAACATGGCCCTGTCCTTCACCATCCTGATGATGACCATGTACGTGCGGACGGTGCTGGACTTCTCGGTCTTTCCCACGCTGCTCCTGTTCACCACCCTGTTCCGGGTGGGCCTCAACATCACGACCACGCGCCTCATCCTGCTTCAGGCGGACGCGGGCGAAATCATCTTCACGTTCGGCGAATTCGCCCTTGGCGGCAACTTCGTGGTCGGCGCGGTGGTCTTCCTCATCCTGACCATCGTGCAGTTCCTCGTCATAGCCAAAGGCGCGGAGCGCGTGGCCGAAGTCGGGGCCCGCTTCACCCTCGACGCCATGCCCGGCAAGCAGATGTCCATCGACGCCGACATGCGCGCCGGAGTCATCGACATGGAGGAGGCGCAGCGCCGCCGCGAGCGCATCAGCCAGGAAAGCCAGATGTACGGCGCCATGGACGGCGCCATGAAGTTCGTAAAAGGCGACTCCATCGCCGGGATGATCATCGCCGTCGTGAATATCGTGGGCGGCACGATCATCGGCATCACCCAGAACGGCATGACCGCCGGGGACGCCCTGCACACCTACGGCATCCTTACCATCGGCGACGGGCTGGTATCCCAGATCCCTTCGCTGCTCATCTCCATTTCGGCGGGCATCCTGATCACCCGTACCGGCGATTCCGACGACAACGTGGGCTCGCAAATAGGCGTCCAGATTTTCGCCCAGCCCAAGGCGCTGCTCATGGCGGGCGGGCTGGTGTTCCTCTTCGCCCTCATCCCCGGCTTCCCCAAGCCGCAATTGTTCACGCTGGCGGCCCTCCTCGGCGGGCTCGGCTATGTGCTCAAGCGCGTCAACGAAACCCCGCAGGCCCCGGACGCCAAGGAAGAACTCTCCAAGTCGCTCACGCCCACGGCCCGCCCCAAATCCCGCCCCGGCGCGGCGCGGGACGAGTTCGCGCCCACCGTGCCCATCATCCTCGATATCTCGGAGGACATGGGCGCATCTCTTGATTACGCTTCGCTCAATGAGGAACTGGCGAACCTGCGCCGCGCGCTCTATTTCGATCTCGGCGTGCCCTTCCCCGGCATCAACATCCGGCCCAACCCCGGCCTGCCGGAGCTTTCCTACGTCCTGAACGTCAACGAAATCCCCATGTCGCGGGGGAAACTCGAAAAAGGCATGGTCCTCGCCCGCGATACCAGCGAAAACCTGTCCATGCTTGGCGTGGAATTCAAGCTCGGTGAACGGTTCCTGCCCGACGTCGAGCCCCTCTGGGTCCCCGAGTCCAAGGCCGCGTCGCTGGAGCGCGTGGGCATCAGCATCATGAACCATGCGCGCATCCTCGCCTACCACCTTTCGCTGCTGCTCGCCCGGCACGCCTCATCGTTCCTCGGTATGCAGGAATCCAAGTACCTGCTCGACAAGATGGAGGAACGCGCCCCCGATCTGGTCCGCGAAGCCACCCGCCTGCTGCCCACGCAGCGTATTGCGGAAATCTTCCAGCGGCTGGTGCAGGAGCAGATATCCATCCGCGACCTGCGGAGCATCCTTGAAGCGCTCATCGAGTGGAGCCCCAAGGAAAAGGATACCGTCATGCTCACCGAGTACGTCCGCAGCGCCCTGAAGCGCCAGATCAGCTACATGTATTCGAAGGGGCAGAACATGCTGCCCGCGATCCTGCTGGACCCCTCGGTCGAGGAGACGATCCGCAAGGCCATCCGGCAGACCTCGGCGGGCGCATTCCTTGCGCTCGATCCCGATACGACGCAGCGGTTCCTGCGCGCCGTAACCGAGTCCGCCGGGAAGTATACGGCCAACACGCAGAAGCCGGTACTCATGGCTTCCATGGACATCCGGCGGTATGTGCGCAGGCTTATCGAGGGCGAGCATTACGGCCTGCCCGTTGTTTCGTACCAAGAGGTCACGCCCGAGATTTCGATCCAGCCCGTCAGCAGGATCAGGTTGTAGAGAGAGAGAGAGAGAGAGAGAGAGAGAGAGAGAGAGAATCGGGGGAGGAGAAAGGGACCCTTTGGAAAGGGTCTCCTTTCCCCTCCCCCGCACCCCCTCCCCTATCCCCCCAAACTTTTTGACTGGTGGGGAGGCCGCACGGCGGGAGTCCCGTCAGCGGAATCCCCGCGCCGGACAGCACTATGGAATCAGCCGCCATCGATTACGCCATGAAAGCGCTCTATCTGGTGCTCATGTTGTCGATGCCGCCCATCATCGTGGCCTCGCTCATCGGCATCCTGTTGAGCCTCATTCAGGCGATCACCCAGTTGCAGGAACAGACGCTGACCTTCGGCGTCAAGCTGCTGGCCGTAGTCCTGACCCTCTTCATCATGGGGGGATGGCTCAGCGGTGAAATTCTTCGCTATGCGGACGATATTTTCAGCCGTTTCTACATGATACGCTGATTGGCGAGGGCCGGGGAAGACCCCGGTGCGAAGAAGAGGGCTAGGATAGGGGGAGACAGCGGCATCGCCGGGCGGCACGTTGCAAAGCGGCCTGCATCTTCCACGGAGGCTTCATTTGGATTATCAGGCACTGTTCAACGAACTGCACCTTTTCGAGCAACTGCTGGCGCTGCTGGTGGGGATGCCCCGGCTGTTCATGCTCGTGCAGGTGGCCCCGTTCATGGGCGGGAACATCCTCACGGGGCAGTTGCGGACGACCGTGGTTTTTGCCTGTTATCTCGTACTGCACCCCGCCATCGTCGCCAGCCTCCCCGAAACGCAGGGCCTCTCTCCTTCCACGTTCGCCCTGTACGGGGCCATCCTTGTCAAAGAAACGCTCATCGGGATGCTTCTCGGCTACCTGTCCGGCATGTTGTTCTGGACCATCCAGTGCGCGGGCTTCTTCATCGACAACCAGCGCGGCGCGTCCATGGCGGAAGGGGCCGATCCGCTGTCCGGCGAACAGACTTCGCCGCTCGGCTCGTTCTTTTTCCAGAGCGCCGTCTACCTGTTTTTTTCCACCGGCGCATTCCTCGCCCTGCTTGGCGTGGTTTACGCCTCTTACGAAATCTGGCCGGTCACGCAGCTCATCCCGCTCAGCGTGTTTAAGGACATCAACCTGCCGTTGTTCTTCGCCGGGCGCGTGAGCTGGCTCCTGCTCATGATGCTTCTGCTCTCAGGCCCCATCGTGGTGGCCTGCCTGCTCACCGACGTTTCGCTCGGGCTCATCAACCGCTTCGCTTCACAGCTCAACGTGTATGTGCTTGCCATGCCCATCAAGAGCGGCGTCGCGGCCTTTCTGATGCTGTTCTATTTCATGATGCTGCTGTCGAACGCGACCGGTCTGTTCGACGGGGTCAAGGCCGATTTCGAGCAGCTCAGGAGGCTGTTGCCGTGAGCGACAAAACCGAACAGCCCACACCGAAACGCCTCCGCGAATCGCGAGAGAAAGGGGATGTGTGCAAAAGCCAGGACGTGCCGTCGGCCCTGACCGTGCTCGCCTTGTCCGTCTATATTGTCGTGATGGGGCGGCAGCTGCTGGAATCGCTGCTGGCGATGATGGAGCTGCCCATGAAACTGCTGTCCACGCCCTACGCCGAGGCCGCGCCGCGCGCCGCCGAAGCCACGTTCCACATAGCTGTTTCTATCGTCGCCCCGCTCGTCGGCCTCGTCATGGCCGTGGCCCTCGTCGCCAACCTCGGACAGGTCGGCATACTGTTCGCCTTCAAGGGGGCCATGCCCAAGCTCGAAAACGTAAGCCCGTCCAAATGGTTCCAGAAGGTTTTCTCCATGAAGAACCTTGTGGAGTTCCTCAAGAATATCATCAAGGTGACGGTGCTCGGCGTTACCGTCTGGGTTGTCATGCGGGATCACCTGCCGACGCTGTTCGCCATCCAGCGGGGGACGATCTGGACCATGTGGGAAGTTCTCGGGATGGCTGTCAAAGACCTGCTGCTCATGGCGGCGGGCGTCTTCTGCGTCATCGCCGCCGTGGACTATCTTTTTCAGAAATGGCAGTACACCAAGAACCATATGATGTCGAAAGATGAAGTCAAACGGGAGTACAAGGAGATGGAGGGCGACCCGCAGGTGAAGGGCAAGCGCAAACAGCTCCATCAGGAAATGCTCTCCCAAAACGCGCTGGGCAACGTGCGCAAAGCGAAGGTGCTCGTGACCAACCCGACCCATTATGCCGTGGCGCTTGATTACGAAAAGGACAGGACGCCGCTCCCGGTTATCCTTGCCAAGGGCGAAGGGTTCCTCGCCCAGCGTATGATACGGGTGGCGCAGGAAGAAGGCATCCCGATCATGCGGAATGTGCCGCTGGCCCGCAGCCTTTTTGAAAACGGGACGGAAAACGCCTACATCCCCAAGGATCTCATTGGCCCGGTGGCCGAAGTACTGCGCTGGGTGCAGTCTCTCCAGCGGCAATGACGAACGCACAGGAAACAAACGTGAAGCAAGAACCTCTCTCCGAACAGGCGTTTCTGGATACCCTGATCAACCTTTGCGACGATCTGGCTTGGGGCCGCCCCGCCAGCGAGGACAGGCTGTTCGCCCTCACCAAGGAAGGCGCGGGCCCAAAGAATTATGTCCGGCTCGCGGAAGCCTTCGGCATGATGCTGGTCAAGGTGGAAAGCCGGGAATACCACCGTTCGCAGCTCATTGCGGATCTGAAAACCCGCAACGCCGAGCTGGAGGAAGCGCACAGGCTCCTCGCCGAGCGCAACACGCATCTGATGCGGACCATTCAGGAAAACTACCAGACCAAGAAGATCGTGGGCCAATGCGAGGCCATGCGGAAGGTCATTCAACTTGCCCTGACCATCGCCCGCCGCCCCATCAATACGCTTATCCTCGGCCCCACCGGGGCTGGGAAAGAAGTCATCGCCAAGGCGATCCATTTCAACTCGCCCCGGCGCGAAGGGCCGTTCGTGGCGGTCAACTGCACGGCCATCCCCGACTCGCTGTTTGAAAGCGAGATGTTCGGCATCGAAAAAGGCATCGCCACGGGCGTCAACGCGCGTAAGGGCCTCATTGAGGAAGCTTCGGGGGGCACGTTGTTTCTCGACGAGCTGGCGGACATGACCTTGCCCAATCAGGCCAAGCTGCTCCGGGTTTTGGAGGAGCGCGAAGTTCTGCGCGTGGGCAGTTCCAAACCCGTGAGCGTGGATATCAAGCTCATCGCCGCTACCAATGCCAATCTGGAAGAAGCCGTCCGCAAGGGCAACTTTCGGGAAGATCTCTATTACCGCATCAATGTGGCGGAAATAAGGGTTCCTCCCCTGCGCGATCGCGGAGATGACATCCTTTTGCTGGCGCAGCTTTTTCTTGAGCGCCATTGCGCCTATATGGGACGGCCCCGGCTTTCGCTCTCTCCCGCCGTGTGCAGGCAGCTTCTGCAATACGGCTGGCCCGGCAATGTGCGCGAATTGAATAACGAAATGGAACGCGCCGCCTCTCTGACGATCGGCAACCGTGTGGAGCTTTCCGATCTCTCCACGCGCATCGTGCCGGATGAAGTCAGATGCCACCTTCTCGAGACGGAACCGCTCATCAGCCGGGATGGGGCAGATACCCATCAGGCGGAGACGCAAACGGCGCAGAACTACAACCTGCAAGAAATGGAACGCAAACTCATCCTTGATGTGCTGAACAAAACCGGCGGCAACAAGAGCAAAGCCGCGGAACTGCTCGGCATCACACGGGAAGGCCTCCGGAAAAAACTCCTGCGCATGGGCATCAACGACAAAGAGCCCCCTCACGGCGACGGCAGGGCTTGACATTCACCGGCCTGAACACCTAAAATAATACGTTCCTAACGCGCGCCCGTAGCTCAGTCGGATAGAGCGACAGCCTCCTAAGCTGTAGGCCACAAGTTCGATTCTTGTCGGGCGCACCAGTGAAATCAAGCCTTTAGGTGAACAACCTAGAGGCTTTTTCTTTGTCTTGTCATTTTTATCCCGCTCTTATCCCGCTATTTTAGATGAACCAATGGGAAATTTTCAGATAGATTGGGAAGATTCATCTTTCTTTTTTCTGTCCGCTACCCGTACAGGATGAGGTTTTGAAACAAAAAAATATACGGTGGAGGCTGAAAATCAGCCTCCATCTTTTTTACTCGTCCACCTCATCCGCTATGACGGTCAGAATCGCAATCACCACCGGTATCCATTTCCCAAGACTCATATTTTTCCCTCCTATCTGGTTATGAAACGGGACAGACGGCAGCAAACAGCACTATCGCTGTCCCATTCAATTTGTTTTCCAAAACACAGCGGTGTGCTCGTCAAAAGTCCCAGACGGCACAGTCGGCAGGTATCCGTCATGCGTTCCTCCTCAAGGCCCCTTCGAGCAGTTCGAACAGTGCCGGAGCAAGCTGTGGAAGCGTCTCGATGACGCGGCTGGCATGAGGCAGCAAGGTTGCAATGCTCGAACACATGATGCCGAGCCCGTAGCATTCGAATCCCTTTTTCTGAGCCTGTTTGAACGTCTCCTGTGCGGTAGGGATGGAGTCGGGTTCTCCGTCCGTGATGATCAGGATGATTTTCCTGTTCTCGCGGAGGAGACACATTTGCTGTATGACCCACCAGAGGGCTTCTGCAAGTGGAGTGAGTCCGTAGGCTGTTTCCGGGAACCGATTGGAGAGCTTTTCACCGTGACGCAGAACAGGAGCAACTGTTGTCTTGTTTCCGTTGACTCTCCCTCCAGGAAAGGCTGTGATGCCCAGATTGATTCCGGCTATGCCCTGTAGAGCCTTCCCCACGGCGTAGCAGACGGCATTCGCCAGCATGAGGCCGGAATCCGTCATGGAACCGCTGCTGTCCAAGAGAATATGAACCGCCGTATCAGGTGACTCTTTGAAACCATTCTTCACGAATACGCTGGGATTCCCGACCGCCAGCCTGTAGCACAGCGAAGAGGAAAACCGTCCTCGTACTCCCGGCATGGTGGGCAGCCATTTTTGCGCCTGCATGAGTCCCTGAAGCCTGAAACCAAGTCCGGCAGTCTGGCGTTCGATCCGGCTGCGTTGTCCGAGAGGAAGCTCCGCAAGCCGTTTCTTTCCCGTGACGGCTACCCTCAGTTGCTTCTGCCTGTCCCTGGGGCTGTTCAATTCGATCCGTTCCGCCAGAGACTCACCGAATCCTCTCGGAAGTTCATCGGAAGACAACGCCCCCACCGCTTTTTCCAGAGCATCCAGCGAAGCATTTGAGGAAGCCACAGATTCATCCTGAGCCGCTCCTGAATCCTCTTTCTCCGGTTCCGTGATGGATTTTTGTTCAAGACTCCAGACAAGGATGGCTTGTTCCAGTTCCATCGCATACCGGATACATTCTTCCGTATCCTTGCAGGAATCCCTCACCCTATCGAGAATCCCATCCAATGCCTTTCGAAGTCCCGGATAGTGGCGTTCCATCGTCTTCGCCACGGATTCCCTGCGGGGGATAATCGCGTCCACCGACCATGAGCGCACCGTCAGCAAGATGGTGTTCAAAATGGAAAAGGCCGGGTTTGTGTCCCCGGCCTTTTGTGTTCCAAAGAGTTTCTGAATCAGATGCCTGAAGTTTTCCCGGCATCCCGGATACCGTGCCGAAAGGCGTTCTTCGACACGCCAATCTTCCAGTATGTTGAACAAATTATGCTGAAAAGGCGTTAAATTCGCCTTTCTCAGAATCTCAAAGTCCGTTTCCCGGATATGGGCGGACTCGTGATCGCAATATCCTTTTATCATCGTTATCAATTCCGGTTCAGAATCCAACGGAAGCGCGGGCAAATGGATCGTTTTGCCGTCCGTGTAGGCTTCACTTCCGCCGATTTCCACCGTTACGCCGTATTGGTTGCCCAAAACGCTCGCCAGCAGCGGCAAGCAATCCATGATATCCTTTTGTTTCAGCATGATGCTACCATAATCCTACGTTGGGGAGATTGGCATGGCTCACGGGAAGCACCTCCGGCAGCTCTGATGCCGGGATAGCCTGCATGAGCGGAGACGTTACCGCATCGAGCACGCTGGCAGGGCCGTAGCCTTCAATAACCCTTTCGGTATGGGCAATGAGCGCATTCGGATCACGGAGCAGACAAACCAGACCTTGCAGCATGACCAGATCGGCACCAGTGATGTTGCCCTTCTTGGGAATCCGGCTAAAAGCCATCTGGATGATGTCCACCACGGGACTCACATGCGGATTGATGAACGTCAGGCCGGACAGTTTCTGCTGAAGCGTCCGCAGGGGGGACAACGCCTTGTGGGTCACTTCCGTTTTGCCCGCATAGACGCGGTTCCATATCTCGTCCGCAGAACGGGCAATTTCTCCGAAAAGCGTTTTGGCGAGATTTTCCACTTCCTCGTTGAGGCCGGATTCGGCAACGGCTTCGGGAACGGCGTGATCCATGAGCGGCGCAACCCGGTACAACTGCCAGGAGAATCCCATGCGGGAACGGACATACTCGGAACCCACCGTTGATTCCCTGATGATGCTGGCCCACTTCGTATGTTTGTTGATCCAGTTTTCAATGGACTGGTCGTAATCGGCAAGGAAGGCTTCCTTTTCCTTCAGGAATTCATCCCGGATGCAGATGAGTTCCTTGATGATGTCGCCCGCCTTGTCTTCAGGGATGGCCCAGCCGGACATGAATCGGATGCCGTGCCGATCCAGATAATTAAAGGCACGGGCTTTCAGAGTGACGAAAACCTTGAGGCTGTTCGGATCGGCGATACGCTTGGAACCCAGAGAGGCCAAATCTTCAGGAGGAAGTTCCGCACCGCCGAAGTCTTCCAGCACCATCTTTTTGCGGGCGGACCAGAGATTGACGTTGAGATTCAGGGCGAGAAGATTGTCGAGAACCTTGATGTCGGAAAGAATGGGGGTATCCATGACAACTCCGTTATTCGATTAAAGGGGTTAAGAGTTCGATGTGATAGCCTTCAGCAAGTTTTTGGAGGGAGCGTTCCAGCAGCTCCCGGACAGGATTTCCATCCACGCAGTCATCCGCAGGAATGGTCAGGCTTCGGCCTGATCGCCCGGAGCATCCCCGGAAAAGTTCCAGCGCATGAGAAAAGGCTTCCCCACGCCAGAAGCGCGAAGAAGCCTCGTTTTTCAGAATAACCTGCGGAAGCTGAGGAAGCGTGTCGAGATAGCCTGGATCGGCTTCCATATGTCCGAGAATTGAGGTCAGCCATTGCTCCAGCGTGATTGCCGGAGCCGTTTTCACTCCCCCAGATGGCAGTCCATCGGGAACATCCGCTGAAGAAGTTCATGCAGCATGGCACGGGTGGGCCGGGACGCCCGAAAGCCCAAGGCCCGATCCAGCGCGTAGGACAACGGCTGGATGCCTTGATGCGCCAGCGGCTGAAAACGCAGGGTCAAATCCGCCCAGCGGAGCAAGGTTCTCGTGGAGAGCGTCACTTCGATGGTATCCGTGTACGAATCGGAAGCCCCCATGAATTGCTTCCTGATTTCATTGGCAAATTCTACCATGTTGCTGGTGACAGCCTCAGGCAGTGCCGGATAGAGTTTCAGAAGCAGGTTCTTCTCGACAGCGGCGTCCGGGTAGTTGACCTCGCACAGCATGAAACGATCAAGCCACGCGAGATTCATTCTGCCGGTTCCCTGATACAGCCCGGTATCGTCCCCACCACCGTTGGTATTGCCCGTGCAGGCGATACGGAACATTTCATGCGGATGAATGACTTCCCCACCGTTCTCCGGCAGACACAGGGGCGCACCTTCCAGAACGCCGTTAAGCCCCACGGCGACCTCGGGTGAGAGCAAGTCCACTTCATTGATGAGAAAAAGCCCACCATAGCGCATTGCCAAAGACAGGGGGCCATACTCATAGCGCATACTCCCTTCATGCAGGGAAATATGACCGCACAGGTCAGCAAACTCCAGACGTCCGTGTCCCGTCACCTCAAACACGGGATAGTTCAAGCGTGCGGCAAGCTGCTTGATAAGACTCGTCTTTCCCGAGCCCGTAGGACCGTAGAGATACAGCGGATCAAGTTTGTTCATGAACCAGACGGCGGCATCCCGTGCCGATTCGTGAAAGCTGTAATGCGGGTCAACGGCAGGTGTATACAGGCAAGGATTCTGGTAGCCCCATATGGTATTGCCAGTCGGCACTCCGCTGAAAACAAGTCCGGCATCCATTTCTGTTGGCGTGAGGGCTTCCAGTTCCTGAATGGTCTGTGATTCCATGATAATGCTCCTTTTGGGGTTCAAAAACAGAAAATCCCGGCTTCTCCGAAGAGAAACCGGGATGTGTTTATATCTATGATGTTTTTTCAGGAAACCCAAGGGTTAATGATGGGAACTCCCATTGGTTGAAAATCCTTACAATTCCTTGTCACAACAGGCATTTTGTGAACAAGTGCGGTTGCCGCAATGAGTGCATCACGATCAGATCGGGGATCAGGAACATGCAGTTCTGCACAGCGCAGAGCGACATCCATGTCCACGTTCAAAATTCTTCCGGCAAAGGCAGGAAATACCTTTTTGACAAGCCATTCCTGCAAGATATTCCCCTGAACCAAATCCTTCCTGTGCACAGAGAGAATGCCCATTCGGATTTCCAGGATGGAAATGACGGACAGATACATGCAGTGAGGTTCAATTTTTTTAGCCCACTCCACAACATGAGGGTCAGCCCTATGGGCCTTCCGCAATTCTGAAAGAACGTTAGTATCAATGAGATACATTACGACAAGTCCGCAGGTACAAACAAGTTTTTCTGCAAGGGAACTGGATCAAAGTCTATGTCCACGCTTTCAGGACACGCCAGCATATCTGCCATATTTTGATGCGTTGCCGTAATCTTCTGGTACTCCTCTATGGTAAGGAGAACATGTGCCAAACGACCTCTGTCTGTAATAAAGACAGGGCCTTGCATAGCCATACGCTTGGCTTTTCCGGCATCCTGGTTGAATTCCCTGCTCGACATAGTAGTCATCAAAGCACCTCCTTTTTGTAGAAACATATCTACAACAACTTTATCCGTCAATTATTGCGATACAGTATACAGCCTCTCAAAGGGGTCCCCCTGCTTCTCACACTTCGCCATAAGCGTCTGGGCAGCCTGCTCCCCAAGCAGGGTTTTGAGTTCTTCAGCCAGCCGTTTTCGATCCAGAGTGACTCTTCCGTTTTGCGGAATCACCCGGAACGTATGATTGCCCGTGTTGATCCATTCACCTCTCACCGTATGCGAAAGCTGGTAGGCAACCTTTAGACGAATCTCCAGCTCGTCGATATCTCCTTCAAGAGACTTTTTCTGTGTTTTCAGATCTATAAGCTGTGCAAGGGTATCTTCCCATTCAGGATGCGAGGAGCCTTTAAAGCGCGGGCAGTCCTTGCTCCAAAAACATGACGGACACAGGGCCGCAAGTCCCTGCGCCGTTCGAATTGCGTTCAGATCCAGCCTGTTTTCTTTCAGGTCATTCATCGTCTCCCAGAATTCGGAAGCCATATCCAGACACCGGGCAATATCCGTATCTTCAGGAAGAAACGGCCCAAAGGCTTTTGCATCGCACATGGACAGACAGAGAACCCATCCCTGAATGTCGCAAGCTGAAGCATCATCAGGAAGGGACACATCAAGGAGTTCTTTACAGATTTCAGGGAGCGTCCTGTGGTAGAGAACTTCCCCCGTCTCCTGAATGATGCTGAAGACAGGATGGTTCCAGTAGGCTTTGAGCAATGCGGTCTGAGCACCTATCTGCATGAGGTAACTTTCAGAAAGGGTTGTCGGTAGCCTTGCGGTGGACTTGACTTCCAGAATCCGTACTGTCGGTTGTGGTTGATCTGTCACCAGCGTGAAATCCAGATGAGCCTTGATGGGGACGTCTCCGTACACGATCTCGATTTCAAGCTGAAACAGAGGAGACAAGCCATATCCGACGAGAGCCTGATGAACACCCGTCTCAAACCAATGACCTCTGTGAAAGATTATCTGGTGGTTGAGAGCTTCGCCAGTGCTCCTGTATTCAGGTATGTAGAGCTTACCAGCCATGGCCGCCCGTGGGCAGTCCAGCATTTTGGCGATATCCGATAGTCCAACATATTGGGAGCGGTCGCCAAACTGAATGGCTGTGCGCTGTTCGGCACTGCGTTCCAATCCGCAGCGGAGGATTTCCGATAACCCTTCCGCTCCAGTATTTCTGTTCGTTTCGTCCATTTGTTTCCCTCTGTGATGAGAACCAAAATGGAAAGAGCCGCCCCATCAAGGACGGCTCTTTCCGCTATGCGGCGTATTTCCACCAGATTTTTCGTTGGGGGTTCCAGTGAAACCCCGCCGCCGAGAGCTGTTCCTTCTTCGCCGCCGTGTTTCCGGTAGCGAGGATGCACTCCCGACCATCCTGTGCCGGTACGATTTGGTATGCAATTCCATCCAGATGAGGCAATTTTGAAAGTCCGCCTGACGTTTGATTTGAGGCGGATGAAATCTTTTTTGCTTGTTCTGATTCATCGTGAGTCGTTTTGCCTCTCTGTGGGGCGGTTACGGCGTTTTTCTGTCTTTGAGGACGATTGGGCTTGTCTGAAGCGAACTCTCCGTCCGTATCATCCTCCGTAACGATGCCGAGCATGGCTGAAAGGGCATACCTGCGCATATAGGTCATGCTGATGCCCACACCCTGCGGATCGGCCTTGGGCAGGGGAACCACGGCAAGGCTCGACTGCCATTGTCCAGATTCGGCATGGGTGAGTTTCGTGACCAACCCGAGATATCCCGGTTCGGCAGGAACCGGATACTGACAAAGCCAGATGCCGTTGGAGAGCAAAGCGTCACGGCACGAGTCCATGACGCTGTTGAGGGTGGCGTACTTGCTCTTGGTAAAGGGATTGTTGGCATCCTTGGTTGCCGGTTGGAGTTGTTCCTGAACTTTGATGAGTGCCTGCGCCAGCTCGCGTATCTGATCCGAACAAAATGATTCCATCTGTTCCTCCTGAACATAAAAAGACCTGCCCGAATCTTCCGGACAGGTCTTTTTCAAGAAAAAACTACCGATTCAAAATGGTAATATATATTTAAAATCATTTCATAAGCAAAAAGTCATTTTCTTAGGATACTGACAAAATGGGAAACGAGGCTGATTACTTCTTGTTTTTCTGTCGGAAGTGGGCTGATTATATCGGCAATGCTGTTAACTCGTGCTTTATATCTATATCTTATCGAAATCTTTAAAGAAATCCGTAAGGATTTTTTTAATCCCTACTCCTGCGTTGAGCATTTCAATGATTTGCCTTTGTCTTGGGGGCATGAGTGACAGCATAACAACCATCTGTTTTTAATTTGTTACACAAAAGGGAACATCATTCGTGTAGCACGGAGAAACTAGGCGGTACAGTGGTAAAATTGTATTAAAGCATTTTATGTCCGGCATGATGGTTCTCCCCTCTGGCAAATACCTGCCTCGGTTAAAGCCTGACACCGATCTTTACAAATATCCTTTCAAAACAAACAAAAACGGCTTAAATCGGTTGAAAACGGCAGATGTATTTGACATTTCTCTTTCATTTACCTAGATTTAAAGACCATATTTTACCGCTTGCTGATGGCGCATTTTTAAGGGGGCCAGCATGGCACACAGTGAAAACCGCTGGTTATCTATTGGTGAAATCTGCACTTACTTAGGTGTGAGTAATGACACTATATATAAGTGGATAGATAAATACAAAATGCCTGCCCACCGTATGGGCCGTTTTTGGAAATTCAAGAAAGATGAGGTTGACGAGTGGGTAAAGGTTGGAGGAGCGAATGAACACCTCAAAAGTAACGTGCACGATGAAAACTAAGAAGTATAACATGTCTTTTACTAGTGGCGCACTTTTACATAGAGAATCTTCACTAGTTTTAAAGTCATACATGCGCTTACAGGATTGGAACGAAGTAGAAAAAGAAGTTTTAGATAAAAATATTCTCCAATCGCGAACGCAAAGTACTTCAAAGCGTATTTATCGTGAAATTGCTTCACGACTTAGTAAACTTACAAAAAATGATATTTTGACATTTCATAGTGCTACAAATAGAGACCAAGGGTATATTTTGTGGTTATCTATATGTAGAAAATATAAATTCATTGCTGAATTTGCACGTGAAGTAGTGAGGGAAAAATTCCTATCTCTTCAAGATGCCGTATCCTCTGAAGACTATGCTGCTTTTTTTAATGCAAAAGCTGAATGGGCACCTGAACTTGACGAGTTAAGTCAAAGTACACAACAAAAATTACGCCAAATTCTCTTCAGAATGCTACGCGAAGCCAATTTGTTGTCCAACGATAACCGTATCATTCCAGTGATGTGCAGCCAGCATATGGAAGTTTTTTTTAAAGAGTCAAACAACTTTTTGTTTTTCTCTGTGCAAGCGGCAAATGGATGGGGTAGATAATGAGCATAGATACTTTTTCCATGTCCGTGCCTCAAATTTTTGGGCATCTCCAAAATCTTTTGGTAAGTCAACAATTCTTGCAAAAAAAAGGTATTGGCAACGAAGTCCCTTTTTTCATCTGCCCGTTTAGTCCAAAGATTACTGTAGAAGTAGAACGGCAAACACAAGTCTTGATAAATTACCTATCAAAACAAAATATTCACGTTCTTGAAATTAACCTTTATGATATTGCAAATGAAATTCTGAAAAAACGTGACATCTTAAACAAAATTTTTGCAATGGAACAAGACATATCCAAAGAGCAGCTTAAAGAGCTTCTGCAAAATGTCTTAGACTCTGAAGCTCATCTTATTCCAGAAATATCAAGAGTATTGGATAAAAATTTATTTGATATTCTTTTTATTACAGGAATTGGTGAGGTGTTTCCATATATACGTTCACACAATGTGTTGAATAATTTGCAAAGCACAGCAAAAGACAAACCAACAGTGATGTTTTTCCCAGGAGAGTATACTCATTCCCTTGTGTCTGGAGCTTCACTCGATTTATTTGGTGTATTGCACGATGATAAATACTATAGGGCATTTAACATTTTTCACTGCGAATTCTGAATGAGGACATTACCATGCCTTTGAAAGACCTTTTTTTGCGACCCGTTGACCGCCCTATTGAAGGGGTCATCAAGGCGGATGATGAAACCACTTTACGCCTCGAGATTGAGGAGTATGTTCTGACAAATGAAGTTGCCAAGCGACTTCAGGATTTTTTATCAGCCTATAACTCCTATCAGGGTGCCAATGGCGTCTGGGTGTCGGGCTTCTTTGGCTCTGGTAAATCCCATTTGCTAAAGATGCTTGCTCTCTTGCTCGAAAACCGTCCCATTGATGGCGCGCAGGCGTTCGATCTCTTTGCCGGTAAAATTGACGACGCCATCTTGCAGGCTGACCTTGCACGCGCCGCTGCCATCCCATCCAAAAGCATCTTGTTCAACATCGACCAAAAGGCTGATGTTATTAATAAGAATCAAGTGGATGCTCTGCTGGCTGTTTTCGTCAAAGTTTTTGACGAAATGTGCGGCTACTACGGCAAGCAGGGTTATATTGCCCAGTTTGAGCGCGATCTGGACAGCCGGGGCCAGTACGCTGCCTTTCAGGCTGCCTATACGTCCATAGCAGGCAAACCCTGGCATTTCGGCAGGGAGCAGGCACTGCTGGAAGGCGGCAACATAGCCAAAGCCTACGCTGCTGCGACCGGAGCCGAGACATTCATAGCGCAAGGCATTCTGGACAAATACCGTAGCCAGTATCGCGTCTCCATTGAAGATTTTGCCGATCAGGTTCATGCCTATGTCACAGCACAAGGCTCACAGTTTCGGCTGAATTTCTTTGTGGATGAGGTAGGCCAATACATTGCCGACAACACCAAGTTGATGACCAACCTCCAAACCATAGCAGAAAGTCTGGCGACAAAATGCCGTGGCCGTGCCTGGATAGTGGTTACAGCGCAGGAGGATATGTCTTCTGTTGTGGGCGAAATGGGCACAAAGCAAGGTAACGACTTCACCAAAATTCAAGCTCGTTTTCAGAGCCGTTTGAAGCTCACCAGTGCTGATGTAGCCGAGGTCATCCAAAAGCGCCTGCTGCTCAAAACAAAAGACGGCGCGATACAGCTCTCTGCCCTCTATGATGCACAGGTAAACAACTTCAAAACCCTGTTCGACTTTGCCGACGGTTCACAACCATATAGAAATTTTAAGGATAAAGAGCATTTTATCGACAGCTACCCCTTTATCCCCTATCAATTTTCCTTGTTTCAATCTGCCATACAGAATCTTTCGTTGCACAATGCCTTTGAAGGCAAGCATAGCTCCGTTGGTGAGCGCTCCATGCTGGGAGTTTTTCAGCAGGTTGCTATTCAAATAGGCACATATGAAACTGGGCAACTGGCAACCTTTGACCTGATGTTTGCGGGCATCCGTGCAGCTCTAAAATCACAAATCCAAAAAGCCGTTATACAGGCAGAAAATCATCTGACAGATGAATTTGCCATTCGCCTTCTGAAGGCACTTTTCCTTGTCAAATACGTCAAGGAGTTTAAGCCGACCATCCGTAATTTGTGTGTACTCATGCTGGAACGATTTGAGCAGGACTTGCCCGCGCTTCGACAGCGCGTGGAAGAAGCCTTGAATCGCCTGGAACAGGAAACCTACATCCAGCGCAATGGAGAGCACTACGAATACCTGACTGATGAAGAAAAAGATATTGAGCAAGAAATTAAATGCACCGATGTGGACACAACAGACGTTTCCGCTGAGCTAGACAAAATCATCTTTGATCACGTCATCAAACAGCGAAAAATCCGAATTGGGGAACCGGGGCAGGATTATCCTTTCTCTAAAAAGTTGGATGACAGGCTTTCTGGTCGAGAATACGAGCTGGCTATCCATGTTATCAGCCCTTTCCATGAGCATGTGGAAAACCCGGCTGTCTTGCAGATGCAGAATACTGGTAAAAGTGAACTACTTGTGCTTATGCCCCCCGACTCCAGACTAATGCACGATTTGTTGATGTACAAACGCACAGACAAGTATGTGCGACAAAATACGCTTTCGATACAGCAGGATTCCATCAAACGTATTCTGAGCGATAAAGCATTTCAAAACAATGAACGGTATGCTGAAATTCAGCAACGTGTGCAAGCTCTTATCACTCAAGCCCGCCTTTTTGTGCAGGGCAGCGAAGTTGATGCCGGAAATGTGGACGGGCAAACGAGGGTTCAGAGGGGCTTTCAGGAACTGGTGGCCCGTTCCTACCCTAACTTAGCCATGCTATGTGGCATTACTTATAGCGAGAACGATGTAGCCAAGTGCATTGCACAGATGAAAGGCTCCTTGACGGGGGTTGAGAGTGTACTGCCCGAAGCTGAAACAGAAATGCTCGGATTTATAAACACAAACAGCCGCACTGGAGTTCGCACCACTCTCAAAACCCTGTTGGAGCACTTTGAAAGAAAGCCCTATGGCTGGTACTATGCGGCCATCCTTTGCACTTTGGGCAAACTGTGCGGTCGGGGCAAGGTAGAAGTCCGTTCAGACGGCAACCTCGTGGAGGATGCCGAACTTGAACGCGCTCTGCGTAACACCCAGGCCCATGCCAACCTTGTGCTGGAACCGCAAATTGAGTTCACCGCTTCTCAGGCCCGCGTACTACGAGAATTTTATGAAGACTTTTTTGGGCAATCGCCTACAGCGAAAGAAGCCAAAGTCATAGCCAAACAAACCAGCGACAGCATGGTGAGCCTTGCCAATGAATTGAGCAGTCTGAAGGCACAGGCGACAGGCTATCCTTTTTGCGACAAGTTCGCATCCGTTGAGGTTTTGCTTAAACAGTCCACAGGCAAGCCATATGACTGGTATCTGACGGACTTTGTGAAGCACCAGGACGCGCTGCTTTCTGCCAAGGAAAACGTGCTCGACCCCATGCGCAAGTTTCTGGAAGGCCCACAGCGAGAGATTTATGATAACGCTCGCAAGTTTTTGGAGGAACAAGCCTCCAATCTAGCCTATGTGGCCACGCAGGAGGCCGAGCAAGCCAAGTCTATTTTGAACAATGCAGAGTGCTATATGGGCAACCATATGCAGCAGCTCAAAGTGCACTTGGAAAATTTGCAACAGCAAATGCAACCTGTTCTCATGGCTGAAGTGCAAAAAGCCAAGAATCAACTTGCAGAAATGCAGAAACGCCTTTGTGAATCCTCTGAATTTGTTAAACTTGTCGAAGAGCAACAAAAGCGTTTCGCTCAAATATTTGAAAAGAACGCCGATCTTCTGGCACAAGAAAAGCTCATTGCCGCCGTGCGGGACACTGTGCGCCGTTTTGAGGAAGTGCAATACCCAGAGCTGCTTTCACAGCTTACAGCCCTGACACAGCCTGCGCCTGTGAAAGCCCCGCAGCCACAGCCAAGCACGTCTCAGGAATCTCAAAAGCCAAACCCACAGCCTGAGCCAGTCAAGCCCGTGGAGTTCATTTCCAGCCGCTCCCTGAGCATAACCTTTGACAAGGCATGGCTGGCCGATGAAGGCGACGTGGAACGGTATCTGGAATCCATGCGTAAGGCCCTACTTGAAGAAATCCGCCAAGGAAAAAGGATTCAAATATGATTGAGCAACTGAAAATCAAAAATTTCATGGCATTCAGTGATGAGCTGACCGTCAATTTTTCACCTAAAATCAATGTGATTATTGGAGAAAATGCAACAGGAAAAACACAACTTTTAAAGTTGCTTGCAATAAATGCAAATGGCGTGTTGAAGCATGAAGGAAAACAAGGCTCTAATGATCCTGATTTTACAGATTGGCTCACTTCTCGCATTCTTGAGTATTTTTTACCATTAAATGGAGAGCTAGGGAATCTTTGCCATTCTTTTGCAAGTGATAAGTGTACGCTTGAGTACAAAGAAATTAATGGAAAATATTATTCTATAGATTTTAGTAAAGATTCTAAAAAAATAGAATTTAATTTCAATAACTATAGATGGGATTATGATCAACGCGTTTTTATTCCAACGAAAGAAATGCTTTCGTTTATGCTTGGCTTTGGAAGTTTGTATGACAAATATAACTTGTCTTTCGATGGTACATATAGAAACTTATACATGCTTCTTGAAATGCCCACACTACGGGCAAAAAATTTAAGTGAAAATACGAGTACGCTTTTAAAAACCATTGAAAGTATTTGTGGTGGACGCTTTGTTTTTCACGGGGGTGGCAAGGTTACATTCCAAGGCAAGGGGAATATAGAATATTCAGCCAATGGAGTAGCAGAAGGTATTCGCAAAATGGGAATACTATATCGACTGCTGGAAACGGGTGCTATAAATCCCGGGAAAAGTGGCCCCTTGCTGTGGGATGAACCAGAATCGAACATGAACCCCAAGCTCATGAAGCTATTAGTAGAAGTTCTGTTGGAGCTTTCGCGTAATGGACAGCAAGTTATTTTAACAACCCACGATTACGTTCTTCTCAAATGGTTTGACCTGCTTATGGACAAAGGTAAAGACGATCATGTGCGCTATCACACGCTGTATAGAGACAAAAATGATGTAGTGCAAATAAAGAGTACTGATGACTACAAAGTCATCGCCAACAACCCCATTTCTGAAGCATTTACTGATCTCACTGTGGCTCATGCCCAGGCTAGGCTTCAAAGGGTGTAAAATGCCAATACTTGAAGAACAAGACTTGCAAATCAACTGCATAGATGTTGTCCACGCTTTGAAATTTGATCAACAAGACAAGGATCATCCAGAATATCATGACATTCCAAATATGCCACGAGTCGATTTTATTATAGAAACAGATGACTCCATTTATTTTATCGAAGTAAAAGACCCTGGCCGCCCTGATGCCGTCGATGTTGGTGGAAAAGCCTTTTTAAAAAAAGTTGTTGATGGAACCCTGATAGCGTCGCTGATTGAAAAGTATGTTTTTTCATTTTTCTTCAGATGGGCGGAAAAGCAGCTTGAAAAATCAGTACATTATGTTTTTTTGGTAACGCTCGAAAGTGCGCTTTTACAGCCTATTATTGATGAGTTTGAGCGTCTTTTTGCCGGTAGATTGCCCAACACGTCCTCTCGTTGGCAAAGATACCCTTTAGCCAGTTGGCAGGTACACAATCTGGAAACGTGGAACAGCGTATTCCCCAACTGGCCCATCACCCGCCTTAGTGCCGCCGCTACACCTCAAGGAGACTAATACATGGACACCGCCCGCCTCAAAAAATTTGCCCAATATGCCCGCCGTGCTTTGCTTGAGCAGGTAAGCACCAAACTCACCGTGGTGCTGGCAGAAGATAGTGCCGCGCGGCGTGAAAGCCCGGAGGCGGTGCAGGCACTGGAAAAGGCTCTTGTGCCGCAGCAAAAGCAAACGCCAGCCGAGGCCAGAGCGCAACTCATCGACAGGGTGGCCTACACTTGGTTCAACCGTTTTTGTGCGCTGCGCTTTATGGATGTGAACCGCTACACCCGCGCTGGGGTGGTGTCCCCTGCTGAGGGGCAGTTTCAGCCCGAAATTCTGGCAGATGCCAAGATGGGCCATGTGGATGAAGACATACCCGAAGCCACGCGGCAAAAAGTCTTTGCCCTGCTGAACGGCACAGCCCCAAGCCCCGACCCGCAGGGCGAAACCTACCGCCTGCTGGTGGTTGCCGCCTGTAATGTATGGTACAAGGCTATGCCCTTTTTGTTTGAGCGCATCAACGACTACACCGAACTGCTCATGCCGGACGACCTGCTCTCTGGCACCTCTATTCTTGCCTATACCCGTGAGGCCATGACGCCGGACGCCTGCGCAAATGTAGAAGTCATCGGCTGGCTGTATCAGTTCTATATTTCGGAAAAAAAGGACGAGGTGTTTGACGGCCTCAAGAAGAACCAGAAGATCACGCCGGAAAATATCCCCGCCGCTACCCAGCTTTTCACTCCGCACTGGATTGTGCGCTATCTGGTGGAAAATTCGCTGGGACGCTTGTGGATGCTCAACCGTCCGCAATCGCGCCTTGTGGAGCGCATGGAATATTATATTCAGCCCGAACAGGAAGAAACGGACTTTCTACGCATCGCAAGCCCGGAAGACATCAAGATATGCGACCCGGCCTGTGGTTCCGGGCACATGCTTACCTATGCCTTTGATCTGCTCTATGCCATGTATGAGGAAGAAGGAGCAGACCCCACCTCCATTGCCGAAAAAATCCTCACGCATAACCTCTATGGCGTAGAGATTGACGAACGCGCCGGAGACTTGGCTGCCCTTGCGCTGGTGATGAAGGCCAGAGCAAAGAACCGCCGCTTTTTGAGCAAGGAGATAAAACCCAACATCTGCGTGCTGGAAAACGTAGCCTTTGCCGAGGGCGAGCTGAAACGCTATGCCGAGGCTATGGGGCGCGAGCTGTTCACCCCCTCCGTGCTCACCACGCTGTACCAATTTGAGGAGGCGGACAATTTCGGCTCCCTCATCCGCCCTGCCGAAGCAAACGTGGCCCCGCTGCTGCACACCCTGCAAGAGAAAGGTGCGCCGCGAGACATACAGTTACACATTACCCATGCGAAGGTGCTGCTGGCCTTGCAACAGGCCGCGTACCTGAGCCAGCGTTACCATGTGGTCATTGCCAACCCGCCGTACATGGGCGGCAAGGGCATGAATGGAAGATTGGGGGCGTGGCTGAAAGATAATTACCCAGACAACAAATCAGATTTGTTCGCTGCTTTTATTGAAAGAATCATCACAATGGTTTTCGATGGTGGAAGCTTGGGTCTGATGACGCCATTTACTTGGATGTTTCTCGGGTCATATGAGAAGTTGCGCCATTTTATTTTAAATCAAACCACTATCACAACGCTTGTTCGTCCTGAATATCATGCATTTTTTGAGTCTGCTTATGTGCCAGTGTGTGCTTTTACTCTGCTTCGACAGAAATTGCCTAACCATATGGGGTGCTATATTGATTTGAAGAACTTTTATGGTGCAGAACTACAGCCTCAAAAAGCACTGGAAGCAATCGACAATCCTGATTGTGGCTGGTTTTATCGTGTTTCTTCCTCTGACTTGAGAAGTTTGCCCGGCGTACCTATCGCTTATTGGATTAGTCAAAGCATTAGAAACATATACAAGATAAGCACTCGATTGGAAGAACTTGCTAGCCCACGACAAGGCTTAGCAAGTGGTGACAATAATCGTTTTGTTAGAAGCTGGCATGAAGTATCGACATTATCAATTAAATTTGATGCCACAACAAATGAACACACTATAAGATCAAGTCGAAAATGGTTTCCTTACAATAAGGGAGGCGATTATAGAAAGTGGTATGGTAACCAATCTTTTGTTGTAAACTGGGAAAATGACGGCCAGGAAATCCGTAATTTTTTTGGAGAGGATGGCCGATTACGCTCGCGTCCGCAAAATACGAACTATTTTTTTAGAGAAGCCCTAAGTTGGTCAAAAATTACAAGTGGTGGTTTTTCATTAAGATTTTTTCCTTCAGGGTTTGTATTTGATGTTGCTGGGTGCTCAATTTTTTTTGAAAGTACAAGGCTACTAAAAACAATCCTAGGGATAATGAATTCTCCTATTATGAATGGGGCAATTAATTCTCTATCACCTACACTAAACTTTGAAGTTGGACACGTTGCTAATTTCCCACTTACAAATCAGTCAATTCAACAGCAAGACTCTACCATTGATTTAATTGATAACCTTGTTTCCATATCAAACGGCGACTGGGACGCCTACGAAACATCATGGGACTTCACCGTGTTGCCCCTCCTTGCGCCCGAACACCGCAAGCCCACCCTTGCTGAAACCTACGCCACCCTGCGCCAGCACTGGCAGAGCATGACCGACGAAATGCAGAGGCTGGAAGAAGAGAATAACCGCATTTTCATTGAAGCTTACGGCCTGCAAGACGAACTGACGCCAGACGTGCCGCTGAAGGAAATAACCCTCACCTGCAACCCGCACTACCGCTACGGCGGCGACAAAACGCCAGAAGAGCTGGAAGCGCAGCTTTTGGCCGACACCATGCGCGAGTTCATCTCCTACGCCGTGGGCTGCATGTTTGGCCGCTACGCGCTGGAAAAGCCCGGTCTTGTGCTGGCTAATCAAGGAGAGACGCTGGATGACTACCTTGCGCAGGTGCCAGAACCCTCCTTCCCGGCAGACAAGGACAACGTCATCCCCATTCTCGACGGCTACTGGTTTGAAGACGACATGGCCGACCGCTTCCAGAGCTTTGTGCGCCTCACCTTCGGGCAGGAGCACTACGCCGCCAACGTGGCCTTCATTGAAGAATCCCTCGGCAAAAGCCTGCGGGCCTATTTCGTGAAAGATTTTTACGCCGACCACCTCAAGCGTTACAAAAAACGCCCCATTTACTGGCTGTTCTCCAGCCCCGGCGGCAGCTTCAATGCGCTCATCTACATGCACCGCTACCGCCCAGATACGGTAAGCGTGGTGCTCAACGACTATCTGCGTGAATTCCGCACCAAGCTCAAAGGCCGCAAAGAACAGCTTGAAGCCGTGAGCATCAGCGCCAGTGCCGCGCAAGGCGATAAAACCAAGGCCCTGAAAGAGATCGAAAAGATCAAAAAAATGCTGACGGAAATCGACGACTACGAACGCGATACCCTCTACCCGCTGGCCACCCGCCAGCTCAGCATTGACCTTGATGACGGCGTAAAGGTCAACTACCTCAAGTTCGGCACTGCCCTGAAAAAAATCCCCGGCCTTGAGGCCAAGGTGGAATAATGGCGGATACCTCAGAAGACTTTTGTAGAATATCAGGGCAATGAAAAACTCGCACCATTGGTGCGAGAAATAGCCCAAGACACACGCCCCAAAGGTATACACGAATGAACGACCGTATTGCCGAAGCCCTTGGCAGGCTCTTTGATCAGCACCGCGTTGTGTTCTGGTATGACGCCCAAAAAGAACTGCGGGCCGATTATGAGGCCGTGGACATGCCCGGCATCACCAAGTTGGAAATTGCGGGCAATGAGTACGGCCTCAAGTACCGCATTCTGCGAGAAGAGCCGCAGCAAAAGTTTTTACTCTACCACGAGGGCCCGCAGCCGGAAAATATGGACAACTGGCTTCTGGATGTGTTGCTGGCCCACGGTCAGTTCAGCACCGATCAGGTGACCATGCTGCTGACCGAATTGGAGCTTGGGCCTGAGTTTGCCGATGTGGTGCAAGAGCACCTGGAGTTTTTTAGAGCTGCCAAACGCAAAGAAGCCCTACGCAAGCTCATGGAATCTGACGATACCAAGGAACGCTTGCGGCTCAAAATGCTGGCCGTATGCGCAGGCAGTGACGTGCGCATGGATTCCGTGGTGGAGTGCCTGCTGCAAGAGCTGGCGACAGGTGGTGAAGAAAAGTTTCGCCTTATGTCTCGTTGCGGTCTTGAGAGCTTTTTCTGGAACCAGATGCAACACTGCTATGGCTATGACGCCACCCAACCAAACGAAAAAGGCTTGCGAGATTTTGTAATTGAGCTTTTCAAGTCCTGCTATGCCATGAGCCTTGGGGGTGATGTCAAACTGAGCAACGATGCTCTGGTTTTTCTCAAACGTTGGAAAGACAGCCGCGCCTTTGAAACGAGCTTTGAGGCCCTTTCAAAAGAATGTGCTGAAGCTTTGGACATTGAACACGATCTGGCAAAACGCGATTTTAACAGCTTGCTGAAACTGGATTATTTCCGCCTCATTGACCAGAAAATTCTCAGTGACCTGGTGCGAGTGGTCGCCGCCCGCACAGTGCCCTGCGCCGATGTGACGCTATGGGTGCGTCAACGCAGAGAAAGCCGTTGGTACAGGGACTTTGCGCATGTGTATGAGGCGGTGGAGCAGGCAGCGCTTTTTCTCCATACCCTGGGAGAAGCCCGGCTTGTCATGGAAAGTTTGAGCGAAGGCGTGCAACGCTATGCGGCCTTTTGGTATCAAATCGACCAGCTCTACCGAAAATTCATCTACCATGTTCGCAAGTCGGGGCAGGCGTCCTTGATGGATGGCCTACAGGAGCAGATAGAAAACTTGTACTCCAATGCCTTTTTGCTCAAGCTGAGTGACCGCTTTCAGGAACTGGTAACAGCGGCCCCCCTGTGGGAGGCTACCCCCATCCTGCGCCAGGACGCTTTCTACGGACACTGGGTACAGCCCTTCGTCAGTAAAGAAAACAAAGTGTGCGTCATTATTTCAGACGCCATGCGCTATGAAATTGGCGAAGAACTTGCTCGCCGCATCCGCCAGGAAGATCGGTACACGGCTGACATTGAACCTTTGCTCTCTATGCTGCCAAGCTATACCCAGCTTGGCATGGCTGCACTGTTGCCACGAGCACCGGGACAGGCACTTGAAATTACCGCCAACGACACCGGCACGGTGTTGCTTGGCGGGCAAAGCACTCAGGGGCTGGCCAATAGGAATAAAATCCTTGAAGAAGCCTTGCCCGGTCGGGCAACGGCCTGCAAGGCAGACGACCTGTTGACCATGAAGGGAGAAGGCTGCCGGGCCTTGGTGCGGGACAACGATGTGCTGTATGTGTACCACAATGGCATCGACAGTGTGGGTGACAAGCGCGAATCGGAAGAGCGTGTGTTTGAGGCGGCAGAAGACAGCCTGAACGACTTGACGCGTCTCATCAAAAAGCTGAATAGCGCCAACCTGTACAACTTTGTTGTCACGGCGGATCACGGCTTCATCTACCAGAACAGGGCCATTGACGAGAGTGACTTTTGTGGCACAGACAGTGAAGGCCAACACATTTTGTTCCGCGATCGGCGCTTTGTCATTGGCAAGGGCCTTGCGGATTTGCCCAGTCTGCACAAGTTTTCATCCTCCCAGCTTGGCCTTGCCTCGTTTCCAAATGCGGTGGAAGTGCATATCCCCAAATCCATTAATCGCCTGCGCCTGAAAGGCTCCGGTAGCCGCTTTGTGCACGGGGGAGCCTCGTTGCAAGAGGTGGTGGTGCCGGTGGTGCGCATCAACAAAAAGAGGCAGAGCGATACTTCGATGGTGGATGTGGAAATTTTGCGTGGGACAAATTCCATCATCACGTCCGGGCAACTGGCAGTGACGTTGTACCAAATCGGCCCGGTTACGGACAAGATTCAAGCACGCGTTTTGCGGGCAGGCATATACACAGAGGCAGGCGAGCTTATATCGGATACCCATAACCTGACCTTTGATCGCAAGTCCGAAAATCCGCGTGAGCGTGAGATGCAAGTGCGCTTTGTGCTCACCCGAAAAGCCGATGCCGCCAACAATCAGGAAGTTATCCTGAAGCTGGAAGAGCGCCATGCGGGAACGTCCCATTTCAAAGACTACAAGTCGCTCCGCTATATCATGCGCCGCTCCTTTACCAGTGACTTTGACCTGTAGACAGGTGAACAATGAACGCACTTGACCAAAAAATTAACGCCCATTTTTCCGGGCTGGTAGTCCGCAAAGACCTTGTAAAAACCGTCAAGGGCAATGCCATTGTGCCTTCCTATGTGCTGGAATACTTGCTTGGGCAGTATTGCGCCACTTGTGATGAGGCCAGCATCCAAACCGGCATAGAAACCGTTAAGGAAATTTTGCGAAAGCACTATGTGCATCGCAATGAGGCGGGTTTGATCCGTTCCAACATAAAGGAAAAAGGCCGCTATAAGGTCATCGACAAGATCAGTGTTTCCCTGAACGACAAGGCCGATGTCTACGAAGCAGAATTCTCCAACTTAGGCATCAAAAAAGTGCTGGTGGATTCTGGAACGGTAAAAAGCCACCCCAAGCTGCTGGTCAGCGGCGTGTGGTGCATAGCCGACATTGAGTACGAGTTTACCGAGGACAAAAATACATCCCCCTGGATTTTGACGAGCTTAAAACCCATCCAGCTTTCGCATTTCAATTTTGAAGAGTACGCCGAGGCCCGTAAGCAGTTCAGCACCGATGAGTGGATAGACCTTATCATCCAGAGCATAGGCTTCGAGCCAAGCCTGTTTGGCAAGCGTAGCAAGCTGACCCAGCTCATCCGGCTCATTCCCTTTTGTGAACGAAACTACAATCTTATCGAGCTTGGCCCCAAGGGAACAGGCAAGTCACATATTTATTCAGAATTTTCGCCGCACGGGATGCTTATTTCTGGCGGAGAAGTCACTGTGCCCAAACTCTTTGTCAACAACGCCTCTGGCAAAATTGGGCTGGTGGGCTATTGGGACTGTGTTGCCTTTGATGAATTTGCGGGCAAGCAGAAGCGCGTGGACAAGGCCCTTGTGGACATTATGAAAAACTACATGGCCAACAAGTCGTTCTCGCGTGGGGTGGAAACACTAGGCGCAGAAGCCTCTATGGTTTTTGTGGGTAATACGCAACACACCGTACCCTATATGCTCAAACACACCAACCTGTTTGACGAGTTGCCGGAAAAATTTAACGACTCTGCCTTCCTTGACCGTTTGCATTTTTATATCCCCGGCTGGGAAGTGGACATTATCCGTGGCGAGATGTTTTCCAGCGGCTATGGCTTTGTGGTGGACTATCTGGCGGAAACTCTGCGCTCATTGCGTAATCATGATTTTTCAGACCGCTACAAGGGCCTTTTTACTTTATCTCCCGATATTTCAACGCGAGACAGGGACGGCATCAACAAGACATTTTCCGGCTTGATGAAGATTATTTTCCCGCATGGCGAGGCAAAGCCTGAAGAAGTGGAAGAGCTTCTCAACTTCGCTATTGAGGGGCGCAAGCGAGTCAAAGACCAGTTGCACAGGCTGGACTCTACCTACGAGCGAGTACACTTTTCCTATGCGGACGGTTCGGGGCAAAGCAAGGCGGTCACCACATTAGAGGAAGAAGAGTACCCGGCCTATTATCACAAGACCATCTCCGAAGAGAACCCAAACAGCGCACCCGTGCAGGTCTCCTTGTTTGCTGCGCGACCACGCACCTCAGAAGCCTTATCTGAGTGTCCACTTGAAGAAAAGCATTTGACCTTTCAAGAAAATCAAAAAGGCGTCACTTATGATATGCTTTTTGGTGAGTACCTCAAAGGTGTAACACAAATCACTATAACCGACCCGTACATTCGCCTCTTTTACCAGATACGAAATTTCATGGAGTTTTTGGAAACTCTGGTGCGCCAAAAGCCCGTTGAGGCAGAAGTAGCTGTTCACCTCGTCACCATCGAAGATGAATTCAAAGGCAAACAGCAAAAAGAGAACTTTGAAAAAATCAAGGAATCCGCCCAAGCTATAGGTGTAAACTTTTCATGGGAGTTCGACAGCAGCAACACCCTCCATGCTCGTCACATTGTGACAGACCACGGCTGGAAAATTGTACTTGATCGCGGCCTAGATGTTTTTCAGCACTATGAAATGAACGATGCCTTTACCTTTTCCAATCATCTGCAACAGTTTCGCCCGTGCAAGGCTTTTGAGGTGACATTTATCAAGGGTGACTGGCATAGTGTTTAGTGGTTATTTTGCTTTAATTTGAAACAGTTCCACACCTGAACAATCGTGGTGCTGGAAAGCTGGGTAAAACTATCAATGTGTGCTAACCATTCCAAATCTACACAGCCCCTTTGACCGGGACGTGGGCAACCGGATCACCGAACGGCTCAACCATCAGTTCGGGGATAAAAAGCTCTCCGGCTGTATCCATCCGCACCGGGCACTAGGCTTTGGCAATTTGAAGTCCAAGCACCGACGAGTGGACGGCTCTTTTCCCATCCGCCCCCTTCGCCGAATTGACCGTGTAGGACAGGAGAACTTTGGCGATTGCAAGCGATTTTCTGAGGGACTTTTGAACTGTCCCCGTCATCAAAACAAAAAAATGTCTTCAGTAAAGAGACGACCTGCGGATACCTTCCCGGAAGCGTCGCATCCCTTTGCCAGAAGATCTACCGATTTTTGATTCCGTTTGGAGTCTGCCAGCCAGTCAAATCTGATATTCCGTGTCCATGTGGTTCAGCTCTCTTATAGAGAGCTGAACCATCATTTTCCCCGGACAGACAGGAAGACAAAAAGACAATCAAAAAAATATTTATGAAAAGTTAATACGTTGTATATAAAATCCCCTCGTAGAATACAGATCTTGGCGTGCGTGCGAAATTCTGTGCGTTTTGGACACGTCCGGGCTGTCCAAAAGCCCCGTCCACCGACAAAAACGCCCCGAACAGGCACTGTTACGTTGAAAAAGCGGATTCCGCACAACGCACCGCACGCACAACTTTTTTTGCAGATTGAGTTCGCAGACCATCTCGGCTACTCTTGCGGGGAAGCGTAATAGGGATTTTCCCATGAGAACCAGACAGCCCTTCAAGGGCACAAAGGGATGGACGGTAATGTCAGACCTTTTCCAATGCTTGGACGCCATTCCCGAATACAGGCGGGCAGCCTTGCAAGACGCCCTGATTGCCGAGTGGACATGCGCGTCCGCCGGACTTGAAGGAAATACCTTCTCTCTTGGCGACACGGACTTTTTCCTGCGGGAAGGGCTGACCGTCGCAGGGAAGACGTTTCGCGAGCATTGCGAAATCAAGGGCCATGCGGATGCGCTCAAATGGATGGAACAGCTTGTCATCACCAAGACCTCGCTTAGCCAAGAGCACCTGTTCACCCTGCACCGCTTCATCCAGACTGAGACCGTTATTGACGTCTATGCTCCCGTTGGGGCTTTCAAAAATTCTCCAAATGGAACCTACAGCCGAGATAGTGAGGGGAAAGCCGTCTGGATGGAATATGCCTCTCCCGAAGACGTGCCTGCGCTTATGGCCCGCTGGCTGCACTTCTTCAACGAGCAGCGAGTGACGCGGGAAAATGCCCCATCCATATATACACGACTGCATATCCCCTTCGTCCACATCCATCCGTTTGCGGACGGCAACGGACGGCTGGCCCGCCTTATCTCAAATCTTCCTCTTTTGCGAGCAGGACTTCCCCCCATCATTATTCCCAAGGAATGGAGGCAGGAATACATCGCGCTCCTTGCCGAACATCAACGGGAACGTGGGACACTTGTTTCAGGCTCGGAACTTTTGGACATCACTCCCGCAGTACGAAAATTTAAGGGAATGGTCGCTCGGGCATGGGAAAGAACTTGGACAGTGATCGAAAATTTTTCTGCGTAACCTGTTTTCATGTTGTGCGTGCGGTGCGTTGTGCGGACAGCCTTTTCTCTCGACTGGACGGGTATTCTGGACAGTCTGGACAGATTCAAAACGCACAGAATCCCGCACGCATGATAAAAAAGGAGCCCTCCAACTTGCAAAGGACTCCCCTTAGGTTACTGCTGGACTCGTTGCACTCAGCCTCTTGTAACTCAAAGCAAACCGGGCTCACTCTCTTCCCATCTCTGAGGAACGAAGCAGATACCGCGCTTGTTTCGTCCCCTGATCCATTTTGTCTCCATCAACATGCCGTACCTGTTTCGAGCGAGCCAACCAAGATCCTTGAGCTTTTCCCGAAGTATCTGCCGATTGACTCCACGGCAGAGTTCATCCCGAAATACGTTGGGCTCAACGAGGAAAATACGTTCCCCATTATCCTCTTCCCAGACATATCCAGCCGGACTAGAGGGCGCATACCCCAACTGTCCGCAGGAATCTAGCATGCGGAAACGAGTCTCCGCATGTTTCTGGAAGAAGGTCTTGATCCGCTCCAGAGCGTTTTCGATCTCCATATCCCCGATTCCTCCGCGCTCCTTGATCCATGCGGAAAGACCGAATTGGGCCGCGCGCGAGGCCGTTCCCTCAGGCCACGGAAGGACACCAAAGCTGATGGCTTTTTCACCGGCGGCAGTTATCAACCCAAACCGCTGACATGCACGCTTGACCTGTCCCGAAGCACCTTCAGGACACACATTCCGAACGAAGTCGGCAATCTTTTTTTCGACGTCAGAGACATGTTCTTCGAGCCCATCGACAAGGCGTTCGAGGAATCCTCGGAGTGGGGTTCCATAAAATTGTCCGGTGGCTCCAACCAGCTGTTGACTGAATATATCACCATCCAATTCATTAGGAATACACGTAAAAATACCTTGTCCAATACCACCGTCCGCCGGGATGTCCAGCACACGGACGGCCTGTCCAGCCATGACTTGCCCTCGTCCGTCTTCCGCGATCTTGTCCGCAAGCGTCAGCTCCCCCGTAGACATGAAGGACAACCGCCATTCCCGTATGGCCTTGGCGTTTCCATCCTTGTTGGCGCGGGCCTTCCCTTGGCCGTTTGCCAACATGTAGGCCACTTCGCTCACGACACGCGAGGATGCCTGCCCGATTTCATCAAGACAGAGGAGATTGTCACAGTGTGTTGCAGCAGTACCCTCAAGGGCGTTGTCGGTAGCCCGCCATTGACGGATATAACCGTACTTCCCCCCACCGCCACAGACAGAACCTGCCACTTTGAGGGCAGTCGTCTTGCCGCAGGAAGAAGGTCCAAAGAAGTGGAGCCCACCACCTTCAAGGCCACAGGGTTCGAGAAGCGGTCCTGTGAAGGCAAAAGCAATTGCCAATTCCAACAGCGGATTGCCGAGACAGGGAATCGCCACGTTTTTCTGCCAATCTTCGAGAGTTCCAGAAGGCTCAAAAATATCCGATAGCTGTGGGGCTTCTGGGATGAAAAGCTCTCCTTCTGCTCCACCATAGGCTATGTTTCTGAGAACATACACATCCCCGATCCATCCGAATTTTTTGACCATCCTTGCGAACATCTGTGGAGCTGAATCGTTCAGAAAACGGATGAGAAGGCTCCGAGCCGTCTTGTCCGGTGAAATTCGAAGTCCCTGTTCCAACAGCATCTGTCGCACACTGTCTCCATTTCCCCCCAACTCTGCCATGCTCAGGATAAGTTGGTGGAGGACGCCATTGGCATCATGGAACCTTACAAGCCGTCCCCATGAACCGTTCAAGGGATCTCTCGTCTGGGCAACGACTTCAATCGGGGAAGAAAGCCAACGCCCCTTTTGAGACAGATCGTTGGGATCAGAACGAAAGTAGAGGCCGTCATCCTCCAAAGCGAAAATCCCATCCATACGGTTGCTCTTCGGCATAGCTCGGTACAAGAGGTAGGGGCTGCTCACACCGCAGTTTTTACCGCAATCCCAAGTATTCTTGATGGTCGTACATGTCATGGGACTCCCCTCCAGCGCATGACAGATTTTTTTGTTTGTTTCTTCAACGGAATAACCAGAGTAGGGACGGCTATAACTATGTATGAGAGCACGCCCAACCGGCCCAAGAACGGCAAGGTTGGTGATCATCGCGTACCATTCAGGCTCCAAAAGCGTTGCGGCATCATCCCGGCAATGCCTAATAAAGGTACATTCTTTCTCAACCACCTCAACCCCACGAGTCTGCGTTCGAGAGCTACTTCCCGTATGTACAGCGACCTGACAATGAAGGAACAGATCCTTCAGAGACTCCGATTGAGGAATATGCGTATCAGCCAGCTCTACCTGCCGTGGCGTGGCAGTCAGAGTCAGGAGGTCATCCAAAGGCATATCGTTGAGCTCATCCCACGTGACAGGAACCTTATACCGTCCATTCCGACGGCGAATGTTTTCAATCCGCAAAAGCTTCCCTTTTCCCATCGGGTACATCGAAAAATCGATGCTGGTGACGAGAGGATTGTGTCCTCCCTCGTTAAGCTCGTAGACCATCTTTTCGTGGATACGGGGAAGAAGAGGGTCGCCCTCTTCTCCTCCGAACATCCTCGCCGGAATCAACAGGTGGCATCCCTTTCCCCCCGATATCCAATATTGAAGAAAGCGGGGATTTACATCATATTCGCTGCTCAACCACTCTACAAAGTAGATCAATTCCATGATAGCTGTCTTGGGATCATCCTTAGAGTCGAAGTCAAGGATCAGATCACCGAAGCGGGTCGGTTCGGGCTTGCCCTTCTCAGGATGAGCCGAGAAGCTCACAGTCGAAAAAGCCGTAGCACCAGCCTGAATAGCCGTGGCTCGATCTTCTGGAGTATTTGGAATGATATGCCATTCGCAATGTGGGGGATCAGAATGTCCCCAAAAGATATATTGTCTATTCATAACTATTATCCTTAATCCTGTTGAGGAGGGGCCGGAGCCCCCCCAAAGGTTACTTCGACGCCTTAATCTTCTTCATCCGTTCGGATACAGCAGATTTGCTCGCCCCCACTTTCCCGGCAATGGCACGGCATGAGGCTGAAGGATTGGCCTCCAGTTCGCGCCGGATCGCCTGATCGATATCGTCCTCTTCCTTTTCTTCCACAGGAGCGGCAGGAAGAGACTGTGCAGGGGACCCTTCTTCCAGGCAAGGGACTGAGGATGGGAGGGAGAAATGACGCGGAGTCATCTGCTCCGGGCTCAGTCCACGCGCAGCCTCCGGCGTGATCTCGGTGCCCCGGTCCTTCTTCGTGACCTTGAGCTTCAACTCCAGCCCAAGTTCCTTCACGGACGACCCAAACGAAGCTCCGCTTCGTGAACTGTGATGGATAAAAATGACAGTTTTTCCAGAAAGATGGAGAGTATCAACTACATGATTGAGAACTTCACAGCTTTCTGGCCCCGCCTGAAGCGACGATGGGAACAAGGCGTGAAGGTTATCGAACACGACGACTTCAACGTCCTTTGCTTCCTGGAGGACAAACATTTGCTCCTCCGGTGTCTCCAATTGCAAGTTCCGCCCCAATGCACGCGACGACAGGACACGGAACCCATCAGGAATTTGAGCACCAGCAAGAGCTACACTTAAACGGGCCTGAAAGTCACCGATCCCCATTTCGCCGTCGATATACAGGACACGATGTCCCTCCGCAGCCATGTGCAGAGCCTCATGGACAATCCATGTCGTCTTACCGCTCTTGGCTAAGCCGTAGACCATCACGCGATCCCCTGCCCGAAGGAGTTCGGGAATCAGCCAAGTCTGTTCAGGCACAGGGAGGGAAAGAAACTCTCCTAGAGGCAAAGCATGTTCCTTTTTTGGACCGAGTTTCAAGCCGAATTCCCGTTCGGCAAATACGAGGAACGCATCCCGCGATGAAGCCCGATCATTAAGGAGCACACGGCTGATGTCATGCTCCATGGCGATCTGCTTTCGCCAATCACTCTGGACTGAGAGCTGGGTTTCAGGCAGGACGAAAGCTACCTGCTGAACTCCAGCCTTTTCCAGCTGCTCAAAAAGAGTATCCGCGATCCGTGCACCATCGGCGGAAGGGTGGACGACGATGACAACCTTGCGCGACGCGAGTAGCCCCCAATCGGAGAGAGGAAGAGTCTCCTGCAACCCTCCGGGCCATGTCGTCAGCGGAAACCGAGACGCCAGCCAAGCCGCATTCTTGAGGAGCCAGTCCACATCCTGCTCTGTCGGCAGGATAAAGACTGTGTCGTTTCGATGAGCAAAAAGGGCGTGCACGTTGAACAGAGGGAGTGGAGTCCCCCAAGAGAGCCAATCCCACAGAATCCTATGAAATTCGTCTTCCCACGGGGTGACGGGAAGCCGGATTGTATTCCCCTCATCATCTCGTAAATAGGCAACTCCCCCGCTTGCGCTCTTTCCATCAGGGGTCGAGTACGGAAAGAACGCCTCCTGCCGGAAACCAAGTGGCTCCAAAGGAGAAGGAAGAATATCACCCTGTAGGGGAAAAGGGACAGCGCCAAGACGAACGCAATTGGCCCCCTCCGCAAACAACAGCCGTTGTTTCAATGAGAGTTTCAGCCCCAGCAGCCGCGCCATTTCGAGAGGAGCTTCGGCCTCGGAGATGCCGTTGGCGCATGCCCATATCCGGATCAGCTCCTTGCCCGGGAATCGACAATAGGGGGACCCCAACCTCGAAGTGTCGAGTCCGAGTTTGGGCCCCCATTCCCGCCAGTGCAGCTCTGCCAAACGATAAACCAAATCTTTACCGAGTAAATATTTGATACTTTTCATCTTATTTCCATACATTCTGATTAAGTGTACTAGAATACCAGTTCAGGAAGGATTCTCTTTCATAGACAACGTGCCTACCCTGTCGAAAGAATGGAGGGCCATTTTTACCGAGATTGGCGAGAGTTCCTTTACAAAGGCACCCTCCAAAAAGCTGTGGAATATCTTTCCGCCTAAAAATAGGGGGGAGCGAAGCTCGTAAGTTTACCAAAGCTTTTTCGACTACCGGATTGTCTGAATAGCTCTTCAACATATTAAACTCCTTAAATAAAGATGGCCTCATTCCCCTTTTGAAGGGAACAAGGCCATCATGCCAAAAAACTCACGTCAGTCACTGACAGTTCTTTCGGCTATTTCTTGTCAGAGGCGGTCTTCTTTCCTGATTGTTTATTTATTGCAACAACTTGTCCTAATTCAATGCATTCTCGAGTTTTTTCTAAGAGCCTCAGCACCGTCCGGTCACTGCTTGCCGTATACCTAACATCAATCTTTGCCTCTCGAAGGGCATCAACGGCTTCTTGATCAAAATGATAGTTCTTAAACCTATGTCGCTCATCCCACAGCCAGAGCCCTATAGCCCTAGCTGCGCGGTGGGATGCGTAGTATTCACCTTGAGCCATTTTTTCATATAGTTTAGCCACTACTTTTTCTTCATAAGGAGTTAACGGGATATTCATTTTCTTTTTATTTTCATACAAACACCAAGTAATATGGTCACAAACCTCTTCATGAACTCCTTTAAGATCAAACTCATCATGGAGTGTTTTACCCGTTATAATAAAATCAGCCTGGCGAGTAAAATTATTTATTGATACATACGGATATACATATTCAGTAGTTCTATCTTCATTTGTATATTTAAATCTAGAAAATGTATGTATATCTGCATCATAAGGATTTATTAATTTACAATGTGCACTATTTTCACAACAAAATAACGAAAGCACATTTTCATCAAATCTATTATGATAATAATCATTAATATGATAGAGTGGCTGCTCTAACCGTATAGTATCTATGTTCATTATAATATTTTCGATATCACTAAAACTTATTAAATCAGATATCATGTATCCATATCTTGAAGAAAATCTAAAAAAAGTGCTGAGCGTAACCTCTATGTCCCTATCTGTAAGAAATGGACTAAATTTATTTGAAAAATCAACCCCATTATCTTCATAAGGATGACCTTGAAGTCTGTATACAAAATATTTCTGAAAATGATTAATAAAATTTGATTGATACCTATTTAATAGTTCACTATTTTCCTTTAATTCATGTTGAATATACCGTAACCATTCATCGCTTATATATCTAATATTATATAGTAATTCTTCATAATCAGGATCAAAGAGAGCTTTTCTTTTCATATATTCAGCTTTCCAAAACTGTATATCCTTAGCCGATTGTTCTGCTTCCTCTAAACTCCATGGTGCTTTTTGTTCTTTAGCCATGATGTCCCGTACCTTGTTTTTGCAATACTCCAGAAAGTCCCATTGCCGCCTGCCTCATGTTATCAGGAGCAAGATGCGCATACCTCTTTGTCATTTCAAGAGATGTATGTCCCATTAACTCTGCAACGGTATATAAAGGCGTTCCGCGCTGGACGAGCCATGAGGCAAACGTATGCCGTAATGTATGAAAGACTACTTTTTGACGTGAATCAACAATATGATCATTTAATCCTAAATCCTTAACTGCACGTTCAAAGCTATCAGATACTGCCTCTCTACGAGTCCCAATCGTTGAAGGAAAGATTAATCCTGTTTTACCTTCCGCTACTCGATTTTTTAGTACAGCAGCAATTTCAGGAGTAATAAAAGCATATCGAGAATGCTTGTTTTTGGGATCTTTTATATAGATTGTGCCGTTTGCAAAATCAATATCAGCCCATGTCAACGAGTGAATTTCTCCTGCCCTCAATCCGGCAAATAACGATAATACTGCGGTATCGTGTGTATCTTTACTCCGTTCAGCAAGAATTTTGAGCAGACTGGTTGCCTCCTCTGGAGTCAAAAAACGCATTCGTCGAGAATCTTGTTGAGGCTTTTTGACCTTTCGACACGGGTTGTCCCCTGTAACAATGTCGTGTGTATCTGCAAGATTCCACATCTGTGAGACAAGAGCGATGATATGACGAATAGTTTGAGGAGATTTTCCGTGGCTATGCGCCTGCATTGCCAGTGTTTCTACATGAGATGGTCGTATAGAGGATATGGGGATATCTCTTAACAATGGAGAAACCCATTTGTTGTAGATAATTTTTTCGTTTCTAACCGTTGCTATCGTTTTTGATACTCTGGCGTGTGGTTCGTAAGTCTGATTCCAGAATTCATCCACTGTTAAAATGGCATTATCAGACAATTCTTGCAGACGTTCTTCTTCAGCTCTTGTCTCTTCCTTGCTACGCCGGATGCTTGCCAAGGATGTGTCAGGAGCACCTGTCCGTATATTTTCCCGAATTTCTGAGAGCAATCGGTAAGCCTTCTCGGCGGTCATTCCTTCGCTTGCCCAGCCAGCCACCTCCTCCTTGTCCTTCCCTTGAATTTTGTATCTGATGCAGAAACATCTATCGAAACCAATCCCATGTTTTCGTGTCTTATGGAACCGATAACGAACACCCAGAAACTTTGTTTTTACCCATTCTACGGCCATTCTACCCCTCCTAAGATTGCCATATAAGGCAAAAACCCCGTTGCCTTTTGGCTCTAATCTTATCCCGCTCTTATCCCGCTAGTCAACGGTAAGCAGCAGGAAAGTGTGTGAATGGTTGGGAAGGATGACCGGCTATTATTTGCATTTTAACATGCTTTATTTAAATATGAAAATTGCACTACATGATAGAATGTGAAAACACGTGAAAGACCGTAGATGTGCTATACCTTCAGCCTCCTAAGCTGTAGGCCACAAGTTCGATTCTTGTCGGGCGCACCAGAATGAAATCAGGCAGTTATAGATAATAATCTATGACTGCCTGTTGTCGTCTCTTCTCCCCTATTTCTCCCCTTTACTGCTCTTTGTAGCTTATTTCTCCCCCGAGTGTGAGCTGTCACGCAAAATGAGAATTTCCGTCACGCAACTTGAGAACGTGCCGAAGCGTTTCTAACGCCTTGGCATGTTCCTTGCTAATCAATGTTCAGAAGCCGTTCTGCACTCAATTTTACATAGTCCGGGGAAAGTTCCAGATACACTTTCGGCCTGTCAACATAGCCGCGTGGGCCGTAGTTCCACCCCCCAGAAAGGGGTCAAGCACGGTCCCGCCGGGCTTCACGATTTCCATAAGCTCTTGCAACAGCGGCAAGGTTTTTCCGGTAATAAGCAGTCTTTGATTTTGATATTTTTATTTACACGCATAACCATCCGTGTTATTATACTAATTAAAGATTAACTTTAAAAAATTATTGATTTTTCCTCAAATGAGGAAATAGGGCCAGCCTTGGGAATATTTTGTTCCTTGTCTTGCTGATAAAACAAGCGACAATATATCAGTACATATTTTATACATTTTTTCAAATAATTATGAAATATTCGTTCATACATAAAATAGTTGTTCCTAACACAATTCTTATTGTCGATGATGATGAAATGAACCGTGATGTGTTGGGGAATATTTTTTCTGCGTCTCATTCCATTGAAATGGCTGAAAATGGAAAAGAGTGTCTCAATAAAATACTAGAATATGGACAAAAATTTTGTGCTATCCTTCTGGATGTGGTCATGCCTGTAATGGGTGGTATTGAAGTATTGAAAAAACTTAACAGAGATGGCGTTGTTGATCATATTCCCGTCTTTCTTATTACTGGAGAAACAGATACGAGAATCATCAAGCGAGCATATGAACTCGGCGTGATGGATGTCATTTCTAAACCTATTTCTTCGTATATTGTGCAACGCCGGGTTAATTCCGTTATTGAATTGTTTACGGCACGTAAACGACTCTCCAGTGTGGTGGGCCAGCAAAAGGATCAGCTTTTGAAACAGGCCAAAAGAATCCTGAGGCTGAACATGGGGATGATAGAGTCTCTTTCAACAGCCATTGAATTTCGCAGTGGCGAGTCCGGTGAGCACATCCGGAAAATACATGACATCACTAAGCTGTTCCTTGAAAATTCTCCGCTGGGCAAAGATTTTTCGACGGAGGAAATTGAGCATATTTCGTTGGCCGCAATTATGCATGACGTTGGGAAGATTTCCATTCCTGACGCCATATTGAGCAAGCCAGGCCGCCTTACCCCCGAGGAGTTTGAGATCATGAAGACGCATACGACACAAGGGGGACAACTTCTGGAGAGAATTCCACAGATGATGGAACTGCCGTTTTTCACATATGCCTACGATATTGCCAAATACCATCATGAGAGATGGGACGGACGCGGATACCCGGAGGGACGCAAGGGCGACGATATCCCTTTATGGGCACAGATAGTCTCCATTGCAGACGTATATGACGCGCTGGTCAGCCCACGGTGTTACAAGAAGGCATTCAGTTTTGAGGTGGCCCTTGGCATGATTGTCAGCGGTGAATGCGGCGTGTTCAATCCAAACATATTGGCATGCTTTCGGGAAATTGAGGGTAAGCTTCGCACTCTCTATGGTAGCGGCCCGGAGCGATTGTACGAGTGAGGCAAAAAATATGGATCAGACAAGAAAGGCAAGACTTGAGGCGGGCGGAATTATGGTGGACGAAGCTCTTGAACGCTTTATGGGAAATGAGGCTATGCTTGAGCGTTATTTACAGAAATTCCTCAGCGAAAAGAGCTATGTCATGCTGCGGGATTCCCTAGCCTCAAACGATTGGGAAGCGGCTGGCAGAGCAGCGCACACGCTGAAAAGTGTATGTGGTACCATAGGATGTGAGGCCATGCAGGAACTTGTGATTCTGCAGGAGCGTCATATCCGCGCCGGAGAATGGAAAGAAGCCGTTGATATGATGCTAGAGATATCCAACAGCTACGAAAATATTTGCGGTGTGATCCGGGCATAGCGTACGGGGTATTGAGCAGAAGGACGTATAAAGGGATATTGCGTACTGCCGTATATCTCTAAAATATTAGGCAATTAAATGAAAAGCTACAGCGGAATACCATATACGATGGGAAAACAGGCCGCAGACGATGTAAAGACACAGCTTGTTGGTTTTATAAAAATACCCAAATGGCTGCTGGGACTCTGTCTTATTACTGTTTTCTATATTTTGTTTGTCTGTTTCTCCATGTATAAAATAGGCGATTCAACAACGCAGCTCTATGAGTATCCCTATACTGTCTCACGCAAAGCGCAGGAAATGAAAACCGCCCTCTATGGCATGCGAATCTCTCTGCCATCTCTTCTAGTCACACCCGGCATCACCATTGCCGAAATAGATAACCTCCTGCGAGAGCAGATGGCGATGCAGGATAAGTCGCTGGAAGAGATCACACTCAAGTTCCGGGGGAATGAGAAAGAACTGGCTTATCTGAAAAGATGTATGGCTGAATTGCGGGAAGCCCGAAAAAATATGGTCAATAACATGTTGGGCAACCTGGATTTTCAGTACATCAATGCCTATTATGCCCGTGAGGTTCTCCCACATTTTGAAAAGGTGGATAACCTGCTAGGTAACTTGGGCGATGCCGCCGAGCACCGTGGTAATGCAATCTTGGCGAAAATGGACAAGCTGAGAACCTTTTCTATCATTGCTACGCTGATTATGGGAATAAGCATAATCTTGCTGATTCTCCACACCCGCAAACTGGAATGGGATAAATACAAGGAAAGCGCATACCGCGAAAAACTCCTCAATCTGCTTGCAGCCAACATAGATGAAATATTTTTCATTTCACGCGAAGATAAATCTTTTGAATATGTGAGTTCAAATAGTGAACGCGTCATAGGCGTATCGCCTGAAAAATTTATTCATGATTCCAGCAAATTATATTCCCTTCTAGCGTGTAAGGATAGCGACTGGTTACGCGCAGTGTTCGACGATACGTCCTCAAATATGAAGGAACGGGACGTCGTGCTTGGTGAAGAGGGGCGCCGCTTCAATATCCGGGTGTATCCCATATTCCTAAATGGTGTTCTGAGCCAACGCATTATCGTATTATTCGATCAAACTAAGGAATTTGCCTATCGACAGGCACTGAGCGACGCTCTTGAGAATGCCCGCAACGCAAATACCGCCAAAAGCAATTTTCTCTCCCACATGTCTCATGAAATCCGTACGCCGATGAACGCCATTATCGGCATGACGGCCATTGCCTTGACCCGGCTTGACGATCGATCCCGCATGGAGGATTGCCTCACCAAAATAGCTCTGTCCTCACGCCATCTGCTCGGCCTTATCAACGACGTGTTGGACATGTCCAAAATCGAAGGCGGCAAGCTCACCATCGCTCATGAGCCGTTCAATTTTAAAATGTCTCTACAAGGAGTTATCAATCTTATCCAGCCTCAAGCGCTGGAACGCGGACTGGATTTTGAGGTGTCCCTGTCCGGGGTTGATGAAGAGGAGCTACTCGGCGACGCACTGCGACTTAACCAGATTCTTATCAATATACTGTCCAATGCACTCAAATTCACCCCGGTCGGGGGCTCCATACGGCTGGAGGTACACCAGCTCCACAAAAAGAACAATAATGTGCAGTTCCGCTTTGTTATCCGTGATACGGGCATTGGTATGAGCCAAGAGTTCATAAAGCGGCTTTATACCCCCTTTGAACAGGCCACATCCTCCACCGCTTCAAAATTTGGTGGTACCGGGCTCGGCATGGCCATTACCAAAAATCTTGTTTCTTTGCTGGGCGGTACGATATTCGTGAAAAGCGAGGAAGGCAGGGGAACCGAGTTTACTGTGGAACTCCCCTTTGGCCTGAGCGGACGGCAGTTAGAAAAAGGCAAAGGCGAGCTGGAGCCACTCAAAGTGCTCGTAGTGGATGACGACTACGGTACCTGCGAGCACGCCTGCCTGTTGCTGGATAAAATGGGACTTCGTACCCGATGGGTGCTCAGCGGTGCGGAAGCCGTGAAGGTTGTGCAAGAATCCCATGTCAGTGGTGATGATTACGACGTATGCTTCATAGACTGGAAAATGCCGGATATGGATGGCATGGAAACCGTCCGCCGTATCCGTAATGAAGTCGGGCCGGAAACTCTTATCATCATTATCAGCGCCTATGACTGGGGAGCGATAGAAGAAAAGGCCCGTGCCATTGGAGTTAACGGATTCATCGCCAAGCCCTTTTTCGCTTCCAGTCTTTACAATACGCTTACTTCATTAACACGGCGAACGGCTCCGAAGAGAGAAACAGAAGTTTCCGCCCCCCCGGAATCAGAGGCGGAAACTGCGCATCAGCATTATGACTTTACGGGGAAGCATATACTGCTGGTTGAAGACAATGAATTCAACCGTGAAGTCGCCCAGGAGTTTCTTGAAATGACAGGGGCCACGGTCGAAAGTGCCGAAAACGGTTCAGAGGGAGTAGCTCTTTTTACGGCCTCGGAAACCGGACAATACGACATTATTCTGATGGATGTGCAGATGCCGGTCATGGATGGCTATGAGGCGACACGAACCATTCGCGCTTCGGTACATCCTGACGCGAACTCCATCCCCATTCTTGCCATGACGGCCAACGCCTTCAGCGAAGATGTAGCTGCCGCTGTGGCGGCAGGCATGAACGGGCATATAGCCAAGCCCATTGATGTGACGGCACTTTATCGGCTACTCGCTTCGCATTTTAAGTAACAATGCGTATTAAGGGAAGGAAAACAGAGTATGCAGGAGACACGGAGGTGTCCCATGCGTACCCTGTTTTCCTTTCTTTGAAAATAACGAGTCCGGACCCTAAAGCCGTAATGCAAAGGGATGACATCCTAGGATGTCATCCCTTTTCTCGTGCCGGGCTATCGCTTCATCTTCGCCCGCAGCGTCGTATAGTGGATTCCGAGAAGCGTTGATGCCCCGCCCTTTCCGGTCAGTTTTCCATCCGTCTTTTCGAGCACGGCCTCAAGGTAGCGCCTTTCCAGTTCTGCAAGCGTAGGCCAGCCGAGCTCCTCAAAGAGCGACGTTGGCTCGCGCCGTTTTCGCTTTACGCCAAAAACAAGGGGGCGCATCACCGATCCGGAACGGCTGTCGATAAGCGCCCGCTCCACTTCGTGTTCCAGCTCCCTGACATTGCCGGGCCAGTCGTAGCCGTATAGTTTGTCCAGTTCGGCCTGACCGGGCTCCGGGGGCATCGTCGTGCCCATTTCCTGCGTCTTTGCGGTGATGAAGTGCCGGACGAGCGGAAGGATATCCACCTTGCGCTCTCGGAGCGGCGGGATGCTGAGCGGATACACCGACAGGCGGTAGTACAGATCCCGGCGGAACGTCCCCTTCTCCACCATCTCTTCAAGGTCACGGTTCGTAGCGGCGACGACACGCACATCGACGGGAATGGCGCGCGGATCGCCCACGCGCTGGATGATCTTGCGATCCAGCACCCTGAGGAGCTGTACCTGCGCCGTCAGCGGCAGTTCGCCTATTTCGTCGAGAAAGAGGGTTCCCCCGTTGGCGAACTCGAAATAGCCGCTCCGCCGGGATTGCGCCCCGGTGAACGCCCCTTTTTCATAGCCGAAAAGTTCGCTCTCCAGCAGCGTCGGAGCGATGGAGCCGCAATTCACCCGCACAAGCGGCCCCCCGTTCCTGCCCGAAAGCTCATGGATGGCCTCCGCCACCAGCTCTTTGCCGGAGCCGGTTTCCCCGGTCACGAGTACGGTGGTCCGTGTGGGGGCGACTTTCTCGATACCCTGCCGCAGGGCGGCCAGCCCCGTGCACTGCCGGATCCGCTCGTAGCCCGTGAGCCTTTCCTGAACCTCCCCCACTGCGATCGGGATATCCGTAAAGGCGGCGGCAAGCTCCTCCGCAAGCGGGGCGATGAGGCGGCTTAACGGCTCTATATCCTCTTCTTTGAAGCTGTTTTTTTCATTGGACCAGAAGTTGATCAGGAACGTGAACGATCCGCGCGCGAACAGCGGAAGGCGCAGCAGTGCCGCATGGGAATAGAACGGCAGCTCGGTAACGGACGGATCGATCTTCAGCGCTTCCCTCTTGAACGATTCGAGATCGTTCAGGAGGAGCGGCTTCGAAAGATCGCTCCCGTGCGCGATGATGGGGTAACTCTTCCGGCCCTTCCCGGCTTCACGCACCCGGGTCAGGCCGTTGGGCAAGGTGTCCGCAATGGGCACGAAGACCCGCAGATCAGAGGAACCGCTCACAATATTCAGCCTGATAATGGGAAATATTTCCCGTATAAGCTGAAGGAGCAGATGAATCGAGCCGTCCAGCCCGCTCGTCCGATACAGCAACCGGCACGACAGCCCGCCGGAATCAAAAAAATCCATTGATTCCTTTCCTTCCATCATATGAAAAGAACTTTCTTTTTGTCCTGACATGCCCATATCCCCCCACGCTCTACTTTTGAAGCGAATGTCCTTTATATTGTATTTTACTAACATTATCTATTGCAAAATACAATAAAAATGAAGACACGCCCGCTTTAACCTATTGTTCTTTTTTATACAAAATAACGGCACGGTCATTGCTTTATCAGAATCGAATCATCCGTAAAGAGCAGTTATCATACTGCGATATATGCAAAACATTCCAAAAAGGAGTTTCCCCTATGCCTCCGCTGATCGACCGGGAAAAGTGTACCGGATGCGGCACTTGTGCCGAAATCTGCAATTCGAGCCTGTTCGTGTTTGACCGCGGCGTCGACAGATTCCCCCGCATCAAGTTCCCCGAAGAATGCTGGCATTGCGATTCCTGCGTGCTCGACTGCCCCGTCGGGGCTATTTCCCTGCGCATCCCCCTGTCGTACGGCCTCATGCATGTCGACGCGTCCACCCTCACCACCAAGGAGGCCAAGTCATGATCCCCGTCAAGCCTGTAATCGAAGCGGATCTCCTCATCGTCGGCGGCGGCATCGGCGGCCTCATGGCGGGCATCGCGGCGGGCAAGGCCGGATGCAGGAACGTCGTCATCATGGAAAAGTGCCATGCGCGCCGCAGCGGTTCCGGCGCGACCGGCAACGATCACTTCAACTGCTATATCCCTTCCTATCACGGCGACGACATCGAGCCCGTATTCAAGGAAACCATGCAGAGCCTCGTGGGCCAGCTCAAGGAACCGAGCCTCATGCACAAATTTCTGGAAAAGAGCTTTGAGCTGGTGCAGATGTGGGATGCTTGGGGCGTGAACATGCGCCCGACCGGAGACTGGGAATGCAAAGGGCACGCCCTGCCCGGCAAGCCCCGCGCATTCCTGAAGTATGACGGCTCCGACCAGAAGAAGGTGCTTGTCCGCGAGGCCAAGGCGGTCGGCGTAAAGTTCTACAACCATCATCCCGTGGTGGAACTTGCCCGCGTCGGCGGCCGCATCGCCGGGGCGCTCGCCGTGGACATCAGCACGGAACAGCCCGCCTTTGTCCCGGTCCGGGCCAAAACCGTCCTGCTCGCCACAGGACTCACGCACCGCCTGTACCTGAACGCGTCCACGCCGGGCTTCATGTTCAATACGGGGCACTGCCCCAACTGCGCGGGCGGACAGGGCCTTGGCTGGCGCGTGGGCGCGCGCATGGTCAACATGGAATTCCCCTATACCCACGCGGGCCCCAAGTATTTGCAGCGCTGCGGCAAGGCGACGTGGATCGGCGTCTACCGCTATCCCGACGGCAAGCCCATCGGCCCCTTCGCCACCAAGTCCGATCCGCAGTACGGGGACGTGACCAGCGACATCTGGAATTCCGTGTTTGAAGACGTGATGCGCAAGGGCACCGGCCCCGCCTACATGGACTGTTCCGACGCCACCGACGAGCAGATGGCGTACATGCGCTGGGCCATGACCGGCGAAGGCCTGACCGCCCTGCTCACCTATATGGAAAAGGAAGGGATCGATCCGCAGAAGCACGGCGTGGAATTCATGCGCTACGAGCCGATCCTCCACGGGCGCGGGCTCGACGTTTCCGATGAGGGGGAAACCTCCGTACCCGGCCTTTTCGCGGCGGGCGATCTCGTGGGCAACGGCGGCTGCGGCATCGCGCTGGCGGCCTATCTCGGATGGGAAGGCGGAATGGCCGCCGCGGCACAGGCCGCCACAGTCGATTTCCAGCCCGCCGAGGAAACCGAATCCATCAGGAAGCGCATGGAACTGCTCTCCTCGTTCATGGATCGCCCCGAAGGCGCGGACTGGAAGGACGCGAACATGGCCCTGCAACAGATCATGAGCGACTACGCCCCCGCCGGGCCAGCCAAGGTGCGTTCCGAAACGCTGCTCAACGCCGGACGGGATTACCTGAAGCAGCTCCGCCATTCCGCGGAACGGCAGATGGGCGCGACATGTTCGCATACGCTCATGCGGGCCGCCGAAGTGCTCGATCTCATGGACTGCGGCGAAGCGATCATGAACGCCGCGCTGGCGAGGCAGGAAACCCGCGCCAACCATGTCCGTTCCGACTTCCCCTTCACCAACCCGCTCCTTGCGGACAAGTTCCTCACCGTGGGCCTTGAAGGCGATGAGGTCGTCGCCCGCTGGCGCCCCATCCGCCAGCCGGTTTCCCGCTAGCTCCGAAAAAGCGGGGAACGCCCCGGCGGCGTTCCCCGCACGGCAAAAGCCTCCCCCGCGCCGAGCCTTTCCGCCCTTCCGCAATCATACCCTTGGAGCCGCCATGTCCGCCCCAGCCACTCCCGCACTCTGTAGGCAGATCGCCTTCTTCGCCCTTGGCCCGCTTCTCTGCTTCCTTCTGAAAGACCTTCCCCCGCTTGAGGGGATGAACCCCGACGGCATGGTCTGCCTCGCCGGGTGCGTCTGGCTCATGCTCTGGTGGATGACGGAAGTCTTGCCGCTGCCGGTCACTTCGCTCATGGCCGTTCCGATCTTCGGTTTCCTCGGCGTCATGGCCCCGGACAAGGTTTTCGCCACCATCGGGCATCCGGCCATGATGCTGATCTTCGGCGCGACCATCATCGTGGGCGTCTGGAAGGAAAGCAACCTGATCGAGCGCTATGCCTACTGGTGCTTCAACCTGCCCTTCGTCAGGGGCAACCCCGTCCGTATGGTCCTCATCTTCACTTTCGGGGCGGGCGTCATGTCGGCCATAGCCCCCAACATCCCCCTGACCATCCTGTTCATTTCCATTGCTGTAGCCATCGGGAAGTCCTGCAACCTCGCGCCCGACAACAACATGATGCGCTCCCTGTGCACGCTCTCGGCCATCGCCCCGGCCCTCGGCGGCGTGGGTACGCCCCTCGGAGGCGCGCCGAACATCGTGGTCATCGCCATCGTGGCGACCGTCCTCGGGCACGACATCACGTTCTGGGAATGGTCGGCCCTCGGTATGCCTCTGGTTTTCGTCACCCTGTTCGCCTGTTTCGCCATCACGGCGCTCCTGTTCCCCGTGGGCAAGGCCGGGAAAGGCTTCTCCATGCCGGAAGGCTACCTCAAGAAGAAGCTTGAGGCCCTTGGCCCGGTCTCGGCCCACGAACACGCCGCCATCTGGATCATGGTGGTCGCGCTGGTGCTCTGGTGCTCCGGGCCGCAGATTTTTTCCGCGCTCGGGCTGGAAAAGGAAGCGCGGATGATGACAGCCCCGGTGATCGCCGTGCTCATGGGCGCTTCCGCCTTCCTCGTGCCCATCCGCCGGGACCGCGAATCCGGCAGGCTCATCTTCGCCATGAACTGGGATCAGGCCGTCCGCAACATCGGGTGGGGCATCATCGTGCTGCAGATCGGGGCCATCGCCTTTGGGCAGGTGCTCCTCAAGGGCGGCGTGGACAAGTGGATGGCCCAGTGCATCCAGATGTTTCTGGGCGACATCCACGGTTTGCTGGTCTGGTTCGCACTGGTCTTCATCACCGGGTTCTTCTCGCAGATCATCATGAGCCTGGCGGTCATCCCGCTCATGCTGCCCATTACGGCGGGCCTTGCCGGGATTTACGGATTCGATCCCCTGCTCGCGTGCATCTCCGTCGGCTTCGTCAGCAACCTGACCACCATGTTCCCCTTCTCTTCCGTCGCCGTCGCGGCGGTCATCGCGGGAAGCGAAGGCTACGCACAGCCGAAGGACTTCATCCTCAGCGGATTCCTCAATACGACCATCGTCACGGTGATCACCTTCGGCCTGTGCTGGCTCGTCGGCCCGATGGTCTTGTAGGCGCGCGGGCTTTCGACGGGAATAACCGGCGTGGCCCGCCCGATTCGGGAAACTGAAGAGGCCGTTCCTGTGGCGGGACGGCCTCCTGTATCCTCATTGTCGTTTTTGGAAGCGTAAACAACGCCGTGGAGCTGAGAAGCCGGCGTCCTCCCGATACGCCTCCGGCTTCAATCCTGAACGGATACGTCCTTCGCGGCGTCCGCTTCGAGAACCCGCCTCAGGCTGCTGTAACTGATTCCCAAAGCCCTGGCAGCTTTTCTGCGGTCGCCCGCACAGCGCCGCATCTCCTTGCGGACAATCTCCAGACGGTACGCGGCAAGCTGTTCCCCCAGCGTCCCCTCCTGCGGCGCCTTGTCGAAGAACTGGTTGCGATGGCGGAATATCTCCTCAAAACAGGCGAGGCTGGAACTGTTGTCCCCGAGCAGGACAAGGTAGCTTTCCATGACCGACATGAGTTCACGGATGTTCCCCGGCCAGGAATAGCGCCGGATGGCATCCAGAATGGCCGGGGTGACGACGGAGGCGTTTTTCCCATACCGTTTGAGGACGTTGGCGATGAGGAGCGGCACGTCTTCCAAACGCTCCCGCAGGGGGGCGACTTCGAGGCAAACGCCCGCCAGACGGAAATACAGATCCAGCCTGAACGAGCCCGCCTTGACCAGATCCAACAGCTGTTTGTGCGAGGCGCAGATGACCCGCACGTTGACGGGAATGAATCGATCGCCCCCTACGTGCATGACTTCCTTCGCATCCAGCACGCGCAGGAGGCGGAGCTGCACGGCATGGCTCATGTCCCCGATCTCGTCAAAAAAGAGGGTACCGCCGTTCGCCAGTTCGAAAAGCCCCGCTTTGCCGCCGCGCTTGGCTCCGGTAAAAGCCCCCTCCTCATAGCCGAACAGTTCGCTTTCCAGCAGCGGGTCCGGCAGGGCCGCGCAGTTGACCACCACAAAAGGCTGCTTGGCCCGTTTGCTGGCGGCGTGCAGGGCGTGTGCGACAAGCTCCTTGCCGGTGCCCGTTTCGCCGTGGATGTAGACCGAGATGTCCGTGGGCGCGTAGCGGGCGATGTTCTCTTTCAGCTTCACGACGCTGGCCGACTTGCCGATGATGTCCCGTGCCGTGTAGTTGGCCACGAGCCCGCGTGAATGGAGATCCGTGTCGATCTTCCTGTTGATTTTCTGGAGGTTCTGCACATCATGGATGAAGCAGACCGCGCCCGTCGTCGACGACGACATGGCCAGCGGGAACGTGTTGATGAGCAGCTGCCTGCCGTTGATGGTCACCACCCGGTCTATGAACGGGGAAGAGTGTCCCAGCACTTCATCGAGAAAGAGCGGCGGGAAGAAACGGGCGAGTTCATGCGAAGCCCCCACACGCAGCAGCTTGAGCGCCTGCGCATTGTGGAAAACGATGTCCCGTTGTGCGCTGAGGCAGATCACGCCCTCTTTCGAGTAGTGAAGCATGGCCTGGATGTTGGAGCGGTTCGTCTGCTCCATGCGCATGTTTTCGGCTATGGTAATGGCCCGGCTCACCGCGTTGCGGATATTCACGGGCTGCGGCTCGTCCAGAAAAATCTGCCCGCCGAGGCGGCTGACGATCCGCGCCGTCCCGCCCCCGCCCACGAAAACCCGAACGCCGCGCGCCATCGTTTCCCTGATCCGTTCCTCGAGTTCTTCCTTAGTGTCGTAGCGGACCGGGATAATGCGCATACCGAGCAGGGATTCCATGAACTCGATGTCGCGGGCCTCGTTGATGTGCGCGGTGAGGGCCACCGTATCCGAAAGCTTCCTGGCCCGGCTCAAGCCTTTGATGATGTCGATCTCCGAACGCTCGACGAAGACCGTGCGGCGTCCGAACTTCTTGAAGACGGCCTCACGGAACCCGCCGTGGCACAGCAGGACTTCGTATCCCTCTTCGAACAGGCGCCGGGCGTCTTCGAGCGCCGTCTCGTAGCTGGTCACCTCAATGGATATGTTCCACCCGAGAAGCAGCGTTTCCCGGTACACGATATCGGCGACGAGCCTGGAATGGACAAGCGCCGCAATCCGGTATTCCTGTTTCACATTCGGCTCCTGCATGGCAAAAACGGCCTTTGATTTGAAGGGGTACGGGAAAATATGCTCAAAATTGAGCATCATTTGCTCAATTATGAATCTACACGCCCGATTATCTGATTGTCAATAAACTCATAACCATACAGCATATCATGCAATCGGTTCCCGGAAAGGCCTTGGCATGGTTTCTGCTTGTTCAAAAGGGAACAGGATACCGCCGCCGGACGCAACCCGTTGCGCGTACGGCTCAAACCAGTCAAAGGAGCCTCCACATGAAGCGTTGTTTTGCCTTCTTGCTGACGGTTTTCGTGGCCCTTTCCCTGACGGCCTTCGCCCATGCCGGAACCTACCCAGACAAGAGCATCAAGATCATCGTCCCCTTCAATCCGGGAGGCGGCGGAGAGCAAGGCGCCCGCCTTCTCGAAAAGGATTTCAAGGAAGTGGTCGGCCAGCCCCTTTCCTTCATCTACAAACCCGGCGGCACCGGGCTCATCGGCATGGTGGAGCTCAGCCGCCAAAAGCCGGACGGGTACACCATCGGCATACACTCCTATCCCCTGCTCATGCTCGACATCATCACCGGCCGCGCCGGGTACACGCTGGACAGTTTCGATTTCATCTCCCTGCTCTGCCTTGAGGAAGTCTATCTGGCCGTCCGCGCCGACAGCCCCGTTTCCAGCGCCAAGGAACTCATTGAGCGCGCCAAGTCCGAGCCCGGCAGGATCAACCTCGGCATCTGCGAAATCATGGGCCCCACGCATATCCCCGCCCTGCGCCTGAAGGCCGACGGCGTGCCTTTCAACCATGTACCCATCGACGGCGCGGGCAAGGTCGCTCCCGCGCTCCTCGGCGGGCAGGTTGAAGCCGCCATCGTCCCCTCCGGAGGCGTCTCCGGCTCCATCAGCAAAATGAAGGTGCTCGCCGTATTCGCGCCCGAACGCAGCAAGCGCTTCCCCGGCGCGCCCACCATGAAGGAGGTAGGGTACGACATCAACAGCGCCGTGGGCCGCTACATCGCCGCTCCTAAGGGCGTGCCCGCCGAAAAGCGCACGGTCCTCGAAGACGCCTTCAAGACCATCCTTTCCAACCCTGAAGTGATCGCGCGTTATGAAAACGCGGGAACCGTGGTCGCATGGAAGTCCGGCGAAGAATTGCGCAAGATGTTTGAAGAGTACGAAAAGGAAGGCCGCGCCATGGTCGAGTTCTATCAGAAGACGCAGAGCAAGTAGCCCGCCCGGCGGAGCGGCTTTGGGCCGCTTCCGGGTCCACCTTCTTTCCTGAGAGACGTCCCATGGATGCAGTCCCTTCCATGCTTGAGTATATTGTGCGGGGCGCGGCGAGCGCCGTGCTCCCCATGAATCTGCTGGTGATGTTCATCGGGCTCGTCGTCGGCATCGTCGGCGGTATGCTTCCCGGCATCACCACCGTAACGGCCGTGGCCCTGTTTGTCCCCTTCACCTTTTCCATGCCCCCGGACATGGCGCTCATCGGGCTCGGCGGCGTGTTCTGCGGGGCCATGTACGGCGGGGCCAACGCCGCCATCCTCATCAATACGCCGGGAACACCGGGGTCCATCGCCACCTCGCTGGACGGCTATCCGCTGGTCATGCAGGGCAGGGCCGAGGAAGCCTGTTACATCGCCCTGCTCGCTTCAGTCCTCGGCGGCATTTTCGGGACCGTCGTACTCATGCTGTTCTTTGAGCCGCTGTCTGTCATGGCCCTGAAGTTCGGCTCCGAAGCCTTTTTCTGGATGGGGCTGTTCGGCCTGTCCACGCTGGCGGCTATGTTCCCCGGCAATATCGCCAAGGGGCTGCTCGGCGGAGCCATCGGGCTGGCCCTGTGCACGGTGGGCCTCGACCCTGTGATGGGTATGCCCCGGTTCACCTTCGGCTGTTTCGATCTGGTGCAGGGCCTCGACATGGTCGCCCTCATGATCGGCCTGTTCTCGCTCTCCCAGATGTTCGTCATGCTGGAATCCGACGAGAAGTATATCGTCAAGATGGAGCGGCAGGCGCACGCCTTCAAGCTCGCCGTCGTCGATATCCTCAGGCATTTGAAGCTGCTCTCCGTGGCCTCGGCCATCGGGACCTTCATCGGCGCGCTCCCCGGCGCGGGCGGCAGTGTGGCCGCGCTCGTCTCCTACAATGAGGCCAAGCGGTGGGACAAGGACCCCGATCGCTACGGCAAGGGCGCCGTGGAAGGCGTCCTCGTTCCGGAAAGCGCCAACAACGCGAGCGTGGGCGGTGCGCTGGTTCCCCTGCTCTCCCTCGGCATCCCCGGCAGCGCGGCGGCCGCCGTCCTCGCCGGCGGGCTCATGGCGCAGGGGCTGACGCCCGGCCCGCAGCTCATGGAAAAGAACCCCGAGATCGCCTATGCCTTCATCGTGAGCATGATCATCGCCAACATCGGGATGCTGCTCATCGGCTACCTGCTGGTCCGCGTGTGCACGCGTATCCTCGATGTGCCCAAGCTGCTGATCATCCCGGCGGTCATCTCCATCTCGTTCCTTGGGGCCTATGCCCTGCGCAATAGCATGTTTGACGTCCTGCTCATGATCCTGTCGGGCGGCATCGCCTATCTGCTGCTCAAGGCGAAGATCATGCCCGCAGGCATCGCCCTCGGGCTGGTGCTCGGGCGGATCATCGAAGAAAACCTCATCGTGACCCTCTACCGCACGCAGGCGGAGAACTCGCTCGCCGATCTGCTGGTCTTCTCGCCCCTCGCCGCCGTATTCATGGCCGCGTGCATCCTCGCCATCGTCATCCCGCTCTGGCTGAACCACCGCAAGCAGGGCAAGGGCATCGCCCTCTCCAGCCTGCGCCCGTCCGGAGCGTGCCTGCGCCGCTACGACTTTTGGGTCGTCCTTGCGATCACCGTCGGCGGGGCTGTCCTCCTGCGCCAATCCTACGCCATCGAAGGCATTTCCGGCTACTTCCCGCAGGCCGTGTACGCCTCCATCGTCGGCCTGGGGATCTTCATCATGCTGATGCAGATCTTTTCCGGCACGGCGCGGAAGCCGGAAACCGTGCGTCCGGGCTGCTACTGGAGCATCTGCCTGTACCTCGGGCTCATGGGCGTCGGCTATCTGCTCATCGAACCGCTCGGCTTCTACGCCGCCACGTTCCTCTGCATCGTCGCCATGACCGCCTACGGCACGTTCTGGCTCTCCGGGCGCAAGGCCGACTTGCGGGGCATCGGTTCGGTACTGGCCTATTCGCTGCTCCTCATCGCCGTCGAGTACGGCTGTTTCTCACTGATCATGGAAGTACAGACCCCCACCGGGCTTCTGTTTTGACGCCCCGCACAAAGGATCTCTCGTATGGACATAATGGAATTGAGAACACGGCTTGAAGAGGCCCCGCGCATCCCGCTCGGCGTATGGCCCACGCCGTTCATGCCGATGGACGGGCTGCGGGCCCGCCTCTCCGCCGAGGGGATCGAATGCCCCCGGCTCTGGATCAAACGCGAGGACATGACCCCCCTCGGCGCGGGAGGGAACAAAATCCGCAAACTGGAGCACGTGCTCGCCAAGGCCCGCGCGGAAGGTGCCGACGTGCTGCTGAACACGGGGGAGGTGCAGTCCAATCAGGTCGTACAGACGGCGGCCTCAGCCGCACACCTCGGCATCCCCTGCGAACTGTTCCTCGGGCGCACCGATCCCCCGCTCTCCGAGGACGATCAGGAAACCGGGAACATCCTGCTCTGCCGCATTTTAGGGGCTCAGGTGCATCTCGTACCGCCGGGCGCCGACCGGGGCGCGGCCATGCGCCGCCGGGCCGAGGAGCTGAGGGCCGAAGGGCGGCATCCCTACATCATCCCCCGCGGCTCCTCCACGGCGGAAGGGGCGCTCGGCTCCCTGCGCTGCTTTTTTGAGCTGCTCGATCAGGCGCAAGCCAGCGGCTTCACGCCGGACGCCATTGCCGTCACGGTGGGCAGTTCGGGCACCACGGCGGGGTTCCTCGCCGGCGCGCACGCCCTTGCCCTTTCGGGCGGGCCGGACATCCCCCTCTACGCCTTCGACACTTTCGGTACTGACTACCCGGTGCAGGCCCGTGAACGCATCATGGCGCACGCCGAGGAATGCTGGGCTTCGCTCGCCCTGCCCGGAATATGCGGGGAAAGGCTGCTGCGCCTCTCCTGCGATTTCGTGGGGCCGGGCTACTCCCGCCCCTACCCCGGCATGATCGAGGCCGTACGCCTCGTCGCCCAGAGCGAAGGTATCGTTCTTGATCCCAACTATACCGGGAAAAGCATGGCGGGCCTGCTCGACGCGATCCGCAAGGGCGCGTTCACGGCGGACCAGCATGTCGTCTATCTGCATACAGGCGGACTCCCGGCGCTGTTCGCCATGCGCCGCCACTTCGCCTAACCGCTTTTACGATAAGGAGCCTTGCATGAGCCTTACTTCCAAAAACAACGAAAAGATCGGTGCGGTCAACCGCGGCACGCCCTGCGAATCCGGGCTGTGCAACTTCTGCCGTACGGACTGCCAAGGCCGCTGCGAAACGTGGCTGAGCTCCCTTCTGGGGCGCAGGACGCTGGTGCCCCGCGACTACGGCAACGCCACCATCGGGACCGAAAACACCACGCACGTGGGCGTTTCCTACAATGCCCTGCGCATCCGGGGCCGCGTCTTCTGCGGGGCCGGGCTCGACCCGGAAAAGGCCCGCACGGGCGACGCGGCCTATTGCGACGCCGATCTGACCACGGCCGTGGGCTCCAACGCCAAGTACCCTTGCGACTATCCGTTCCTCATCGGCGCGCTGAGCCGCAATCCCGTGGTCGACAAGTACTGGGACAGCTTCGCCGTGGGCGCGGCCCTGTGCGGCATCCCGCTGGTCATTGGGGAAAATGTGGGCGGCGGGGACAACAAGACCGAATTCAATCCCGACGGCTCCATCCGCGCCCTGCCCGATCTGGACCGCCGCATCGCCGTGTACAGGCGCTATTACAATGGCAAGGGCGCGCTGTTCGTCCAGCTCAACGCCAACGACGCCTACAACGGCGTGGCTGACTATGTCGCCCGCAAGTACGGCGACTTCGTGTGCGTCGAAATCAAATGGGGGCAAGGCGCCAAGCCCATCAACGGCGAAGGGCTGATCCGCGATCTCGACTACGCGCGGTTCATGAAGAGCCGCAGCTACTGCCTGCGGCCGGATCCCGAGGATCCGGCCGTACAGGAGGCCTTCCGCGCCGGACGCGTCAAACACTTCACCCGCTACACCGGCCTCACCTACCCCGCCCTGTCCACGCCCGAGGACGTGCTCGCCGAAGTCGCGGCCAAGGCGGAACAGCTCCGGGCCAACGGCGCGGCGCGGCTGGCGCTGAAGACCGGGGCGTTCGGGATGCCCGATCTGGCGCTGGCGATACGGGTGGCCTCCGAGCTGGATTTCGAACTCCTGACCATCGACGGCTCAGGCGGCGGAACGGGCATGAGCCCCAACGACATGCTGGACAACTGGGGCGTCCCCTCCGTCCTGCTGCACGCCAAAGCGCATGATTACGCCTTCCTGCGGGCCGCCGCCGGGAAGAAGGTGGTCGATCTCGCCGTGGGCGGCGGGCTCGCCAAGCCGAGCCAAGCATTCAAGGCGCTGGCCCTCGGCGCCCCCTACGTCAAGGCTGTATGCATGTCGCGCTCGTTCATGATCCCGGCCTTCCTCGGCTGCAACATCGAAGGGGCCCTGCACCCCGAACGCCGGGAACGCGTCCACGGCGCGTGGTCGGCGCTTCCGAAGACGGTCCTCGACATCGGCGATACGCCCGAAACCATCTTCGCCGGATACCATGCCCTCAAGGAACGCCTCGGAGCCGACGAAATGGCGCATATCCCTTACGGAGCCATCGCCATGTGGACGATGTGCGACAGGCTCGGCGCAGGGCTCCAGCACCACATGGCCGGGGCCCGCAAGTTCGGCATCGGGCACATCGACCGCACGGACATCTGCGCCGCCAACCGTGAAACGGCTCAGGAAACGGGCATCCCCTTCATCACGGAACAAGACGACGAGCTGGCACGCCGCATCGTGCTCGGCTGACAAGGAGAGGCTTTCATGCTGGATCTGCTCTTGAGCAACGCCCGCATCGTGGACGGGACGGGCAACCCCTGGCGCAAAGGCTGCGTCGGCGTGCGCGACGGGCGCATCGTGGCCGTGGGTTCGGCCCACGACATGCCCGAAGCCCGGACGGTGCTCGACATCGGAGGCAACATCCTGTGCCCCGGCTTCATCGACAGCCACAGCCATTCGGATTTGAGGATAATAGATGAGCCGTTGGCCTTGCCCAAAATCATGCAAGGGATTACCACAGAGAACGTAGGCCTCGACAGCATGTCGGTGGCCCCCATCAGCGACAAGAACAAGGAGTCGTGGAGCACGAGCATTTCCGGGCTCGACGGCGTAGCCCAGAAACCGTGGGGCTGGAACGGGTTCGCCTCCTATCTCAATGCGCTCGACGCCGCGAAACCGAGCGTCAACCTGAGCTCCTATGTGGGGCTCGGCACCGTACGCCTCGACGTCATGGGCATGGAGGACAGGCCGCCCACCGCCGAAGAACTGCGCCTTATGGAAGAAAGCGTGGCCCGGTGCATGGAGGAAGGCGCGCGCGGCATTTCGGCGGGGCTCATCTACACGCCCAACAAGTACCAGTCCACGGAAGAACTCGTCGCGCTCGCCAAAGTCGCGGCCCGCTACGACGGCATCCTCGACGTGCATATGCGCAATGAGGCCGACCACATGGCCGAGGCGTTGGAAGAGGTCATCCACATCGGGCGCGAAACCGGCATCCGTATTCTGGTGACGCATTTCAAGCTGCGGGGGCGCAGGAACTGGGGGAACGCCCGCAGGCATCTCGACACCATCGACCGGGCCCGCGGGGAAGGCATCGACATCGGCATCGCCCAGTATCCGTATACGGCCAACAGCACGTTCATGCACGTCGTCGTTCCACCGTGGTACCACAGCCGGGGGACGGACGGCCTGCTCAAAGCCTTGGCGGAGGAACGCGAACAGGTCAAAAAGGACATGCTCACCACCGAAGGCTGGGAAAATTTCTCACAGGTCATGGGCTGGGAGAACATCTACGTCTCCTCGGTCGCCAGCGAAAAGAACCTCTGGTGCGAAGGCAAAAGCGCCGTGGCCCTTGGCGAGGCCCTCGGCAAGTCGCCCGAGGACGCGGTGCTGGATCTGCTGATCGAGGAAAACCTTGCCGTGGGCCTGCTTGGGCACGGCATGTGCGAAGAGGATGTGATGGAAGGCATGAAGCACCCGACCATGTGTCTGATCACCGACGGCCTGCTGAGCGGCGGCAAGCCGCATCCGCGCACCTATGCGGCCTTCCCCCGGTTCATCGCCCGTTACGTGCGGGAAAAGCGCCTGCTCACCCTTGAGGAGGCCGTGCGCAAGATGACCTCCAGCACGGCGCTCAAACTCCGCATGAAACGCAAGGGCTTCATCATGCCCGGCATGGATGCGGACATGGTGGTGTTCGGCGAAGACCGCATCCGCGATGTGAATACGTTTGAAAATCCGCGAGTCTATCCGGAAGGCATCGATTACGTGCTCGTCAACGGCGAGATCGCCGTCGATCACGGCGTCCATACGGGCGCGCGTCCCGGCAAGACCATACGCGACTGACCATGCCACCGGCGGCGCGGCCGTTCCCCATCGCGGAGGGCGGGCCGCGCCGTTTTTTCGTCCTTCAAGGAGGAAGCTTCCATGTCGTACAGCCCCACGCTCGGTTCCGTGTTCAACCGCACGAAAATGCGCGATCCGTCCCATGTCTGTTCTTTTTCCGGCATGTGCGCCATGTGCACCGCCGACTGCATCGGCAGCTGCGAGATCGGCCTGTCCGCCGTCCGGGGCATGGAGACCGTATATCCCACCACCACGGGGGAAAACCAGATCGCCTCGGAAAAGGTCTATCCCGTCGATTATTCCCATTTCAACATCAACGGCAGAGCGTTCGGGGCAATGGGGGCTCCGCTGGACGCCGATCGCGCCACCATCTACCATGTGGGGCTCGAACAGGAGATCGGCACCCTCAACCCCGTGAAGCTGGCGCTGCCGATCATCCTCCCCGCGCTCATCAAGCTCAACTGGCCCGACTACTTCGGCGGCGCGGCCATGGCGGGCGTCAACGCGGTCATCGGCGAAGGGGCCGTGAGCAAGGACCCGACGCTCGCCTACGAAAACGGCAAGGTCGTCCACGCCCCGAAGCTCCGGGAAATGCTGGACGCCTTCAACAAGTATGACCGGGGATACGGGCAGATCATCCTTCAGGCCAACTATGACGACGACGCGCAGGGCGTGCCGGAATACGCCATCCGGGAATGCGGAGCCAAGGCCATTGAATTCAAATTCGGGCAGTCCGCCAAGGGCACGCAGCCCGCGAACCTTGTGCCGACGCTCGAAGAGGCGCTGAAGAAATGCGGACAGGGTTTCCTTGTCCTGCCCGATCCGCGGGATCCCGGCGTACAGGAAGCCTATGGCCGCAAGGCGTGCCCCGCCTTCCACGTCTACGGCCGTCTGCCGATCTGGAGCGACGACTATCTGATCGGCCGCATCGCGCAACTCCGCGACATGGGCATGACCAACGTGTATTTCAAGATGGCGGGTTTCGATCCAGAGGATCTGGAGCATGTCCTCCGGCTGGCTTCCAAGGCGCAAGTGGATATGGTCACCTTCGACGGCGCGGGCGGCGGCTCCGGCTACAGCCCCTGCAAGATGATGAACGAATGGTGCCTCCCCACGGTCGTCATGGAAAGCATCCTTTACGGCATCCTCGACAAGCTGACCAAGGAAGGCATGGAACTCCCGCATGTGGCGATCACGGGCGGCTTTGCGACCGAGGATCAGGCGTACAAGGCGCTGGCCCTCGGCGCGCCCTACGTCTCCGCCGTGGGCCTGTGCCGGTCCAGCATGGCGGCGGCCATGAGCGCCAAAAAGATCGGGGAGCTCATTGAAGCGGGCAAAGTCCCCCCGGAACTCGCCCGTTTCGGCACGACGAGGGAAGAGCTGTTCAGCGATCTTCCCGAGCTGCGGGGGCTCTACGGCAGCGCGGCGGACGGGTTCTCCACCGGGGCCGTCGGAGTATATTCCTACCTGAACCGCATCGCCTACGGGCTGCGCCACTTCGCCGCCCTGAACAGAAAATTCGACGTAAAGCACATCGAGCGGCGCGACGTCTTCCCGCTCACCCGCGATGCCAAGGAACTGCTTGACGGGACGTGGCTGCGGTAACCTCCCCTTTCGTCCCCTTTTCCGCGCAGGCGGCACCGACACGTCCCTTGGTGCTGCCTGCCATTTTTTTGTGCCATCCGTATGAAACGAAAAAAGGGCCGCCGTGCGCCTTACCCATCCAACGCGGATAACGATTCGACGATACCGAACAAAGGATACTTCTCCGCAAGATGCGCAAAAGTATTGCCGAAGCGCCCGAGTTCCGGCACATTTTACCTGACGCCGTTTCGGGCGGCGGGGAGGGGGTCCATGAATCACGAGCAGGCCATGTTGATGAAGTCTTCGCGCGTAAGCGATTTGAATACGCCGTGGGAACAGGTGCTGCACCTCGCCTCCCGGCGCGTCTTCCCCAAGCGGCACACCATCGACGTTTCAAATACGGAATCGCCCTATTTCTACTATATCCTTTCGGGGACCGTACGGCTGGCCTATGTCGGGGCCAACGGCGAGGAACGGACGATCCTGTACGCCGGGGCGGGCACGCTCATGAACGTGCCGACCATCATCGCCGGGGACATCAAGAATACCGTGGTGACCTGTACGGAACGGGTGGAGGCCGCGATTTTCGACGCCGGGCTGCTGACGGATCGCGCGTTCGCCGCCGCCCATCCGGATTTGCTGCTCAACCTTATCCACTCGCTTTGCATACACCTGGTCATCCATTCGCAGCACCTCGGCGACGCCTCGCTTGTCGGCACAATGGGCCATGTATGCAGGGTATTTCAGGAAATGTCCCAGAAGTACGGCGGCAGGCCGCGTTTCAGCCCCGACATGACGCAGCAGGAGCTCGCGGCCCTGCTCGGCATCCACCGCACCACACTGACCCGTATCCTCTGCCGCCTTAAGGCGTTGAACATCATCGAGAAATATACCAAAAACGATCTGCATATCCTTGATATGGAAGCGCTCGACAGGCTCGCTCGCGGCGACAAAAGATAAAAAAGAAACAAACGGACGACAACAAGGCCTTTTCTAAGGCCTTGTTGTCGTTTTCTGGCTTTCCGGAAACCGCAACGTATTTGTTACGATATTTTTATTCTTTTTATTTCAATATAATATATGATAATAGTCATTCAAATCATACAAATGATGCAAACGCACTATTTTGCACAAACAAAACCTCCGATAAGGAACGCACGGTTCAACGTTCCTTCAGGGAGGTTTTGGAATGGCGACTCCTTTGGACTCATTAGGCATCGTGCATGAAACGGACGTCCTGATCCTTGGGGCGGGAGCCTCCGGGTGCGGCGCGGCCCTTTCCGCCAGCCGCCACGGCCTCCGCGTGCTTCTGGCCGACAAGGGCAAACTGGAGAGCTGCGGCTCCCTCGGCGGCGGCAACGACCATTTCATGGCGGTGCTGAATACGGACGCCCCCGGCGACACGACGGAAACCATCGTCGACTTCTACTGTACGCCGACCAGCGGCTATTCCCCCAGTCAGGTCCGGCAGTGGGTCGAGGCCATGCCCCGGATGATCGAAGTGCTGAAGAGCCTCGGCATCGAATTCCTGCACAACGCGGACGGCTCCTTCTACCGTACCACCGGATTCGGACAGCCCGGAAGCTGGTGGACGCACATCAACAACGGCAAATACATCAAGCGCCGCCTCGCCGGGCTTATCCGTTCGCAGGGCGTCGACGTGCTGGAATATGTCCAGTGCACCAAGATCCTCGTACAGGATGGAAAGGCCGTCGGCGCGGCGGGTTTCCACGTCCTTGACGGCACGTTCCACATCATCAGGGCGAAAACCGTCATTTCGGCCCTCGGGCGCCTGAACGGGCGGGTTTCCGTCAACTCGTCCCTCAATCCCTTCAACAGCGCCTTCTCCCCCTTCATTACGGGAAGCCAGATCGCCCTGCCCTATGAGGCCGGGGCCCAGATCATCACGCTGGATACCGAACAGGAAGCCACCCTCCTCCCCAAGGGATGGGGCTGCCCCGGCATGAACGGCATCACCAGCAGCGGCGCGAAGGGCATCAACGCCCTCGGCCAGCGCTACATGGGCAAGTACCACCCCATGATGGAAATCGGCCCGCGCTACCTGCTCATCCAGGGGACGCACCGGGAACTCACCGAGGGGAACGGGCCGCCCTTCGTGCTGGATCTTACCCACATCGACAAGGATATCCTACACCACCTCCAATACGACAGTATGCCCGGCGACAAGGAAACGTGGAACGACTACTGCGCGCAGGCCGGGATCGATTTCAGCGCAAAGCCTATGGAAGTGGAGCTGTCCGAGCTGTACATCAACGGGATCCTCTACCTGAAGGACAACTTCGAAACCCGTACCGTCAAGGGGCTGTTCGGAGGAAGCGTGTTCAACGATTTCTCGGGCTCCATCTGCAGCGGCTACATCGCCGGGGATCATGCGGCGCGGGCCGCCGGTTCGACGTATACGGAACTTCCCGAACCCGACGCGGACGAGCTCGGACGCGAGAAACGGCGCGTCTTCAAGCCTCTGGGCGTCTCGGACGGCATCCGCCAAGACAAGTTCGAAGCCGCCGTCAGGCAGGTCATGGACTACTATATGGGCTACGTCCGCAACGAGAAGGGAATGTCCACCGCCCTTGAAAAGTTCGCGCTCATCGAGTCCGTGGAAGACACGATCATGGCGAAAAACCTGCACGAGCTTTTGCGCGCGCACGAGGCCATGCACCTCCTGCGGACGTGCCGGCTCACCACGCTGGCCACGCGGGAACGCCGGGAAACCGGGCGTTCCGTCTACCGGCGCACGGATTATCCCGACATGGATCCCTCGCTCAACAAATTGCTTGTTCTGGAAAAGGATGCCGACGGCCCCAAGGCTTTCTGGGCCGGGGCCCCGCAAGCCTGACGCGGAAGCCAGCCCGGAAGCGCCTCTCCCGCGCCGGGTACGGCCCGTTTCCCGCCGCAACGGGGCCACCAAAGGCTCCAGCGGCGACAGAACCCTTCTTTTGAAACAAGGAGTCTGGAATGCCTCCAGTCTTTAGCAGAGAAACAACCCGCGTTTCCGTACAGGACGCCAGCCACGCCGGACAGGGCCGGACGTCTCCCTGTGAATGCCGTTGTCCGGCAGGGAACCCCATTCAGAAAATGGAACGGGCCATCGCGGACGGCAACGAGGCCCTCGCGCTGGAATACCTGCGCGCCCGCAATCCGTTTCCCGGCGTAACGGGCCGCGTATGCCCCCATCCCTGCGAAACCGGCTGCAACCGGAATTCGTACGATGAAGGCGTGGCAATCCGCGCGCTGGAACGGCATGCCGCGGATTACGGCTCCGCCTTCCGGCGCATGAAGCCCCTTCCCTCGACCGGAAAACGGATCGCCGTCATCGGCTCCGGCCCCGCAGGGCTGACCTGCGCCTACTTTTCCGCCCTGCTCGGGCACACGGTGGACGTCTTCGAAGCTTCCCCCGTCGCCGGGGGCGTGCCGCGTCAGGCCATCCCGGACTTCCGGCTGCCCAAGGCCGTGGTCGACCGCGAGGTAGGGCTCGTCCTCGGCCTCGGGGTCAACATCCTGACGAACACCGCCGTCGGGCGGGACATTTCCCTTGCCTCGCTGCTGGAACGCTATGACGCCTGCCTCATCGCGGCGGGCAACGGAAAGGAGCGCCGTCTGAACATCCCCGGCATCGAACACGCGCTCCCGGCCGTCCGGTTCCTGAGGGAATCGAACCTCAACCGCACCCGGCTCGACGGCAAACGCGTCGCCATCCTCGGCGGAGGCGGCGTGGCCTTTGACTGCGCCTTCACGGTCAAGCGGCTGGGAGCCGCCGAAACCCATCTCGTCTTCCTTGAAGACATGGGCCATGTGCGCGTTCCCGCCGAAGAAATCCGGCAAGCCGAAGACGAAGGCATCCGCCTTCACCCTTCCCATCTGGCGAGCGCTGTGCACTGCGGAAACGGAACGGTTTCCGGCGTGACGGCCGATGCCGTCTCAGGCTTCCGGTTCGACGAGCGGGGCAACCTCAGCGTGGACCGCATCCCCGGCAGCGTGCTGGAACTGGAAGCGGACATCGTCATCTGCGCCAGCGGCCTCACGGCGGCTCTCGATTTTCTGGACGCCGTACCGGGCGTGGAGCGCACCCCGCGCGGTTTCATCGCCGCCGCTCCGGAAACGGGCATGACCTCGAAGCCGGGCCTGTACGCCGCCGGGGAATGCGCCTCCGGGCCTTCCCTAGTCTGCGCCGCCATCGGGGAAGGGCGCCGGACAGCCCTTGCCATGCACGCATTCCTGACCGGGACGGACGCCGCGCCCCTGGAAGCTTGGTTCGACGACGAAGGGCTGCTTGCCCTGCACCCCTCGGCGGGCGGAACCGAACAGCATGTGGTGGCCTTCGAGGAAATCGTCAACATCGGCTACCATGAGAAAGCCCCGCGCAACCCGACGGAGCGGCTCGCCGCACGGGAAACGTGGCTTGCCTTCGAGGAGCTGGACAAGGGGCTCACCCTTGAGGCCGCACGCGCCGAGGCCGCACGCTGCCTGCACTGCGGGCACTGCCAGTCCTGCTGGCAATGCGTGGCGAGCTGTCCCGGCCTTATCCTCAAAGAAGGCGAACACGGCCCCGAAGTGGCCTACCCCGACGAGTGCTGGCACTGCGGCTGCTGCCGCCTGGCCTGTCCCGGCGCGTGCATCTCGTTCCGGTTCCCCCTGCATACGTTCCTGTAAGGAGAGGCCCCGGCTTTCCCCTCCGGAGAGCCGGAACCCCGGATTCAACCTTGCACCATCACGGGAGTTCCTATGAAGAGGTTTTTGGTTCTGATCATGGCTTCGGTGCTTTTCGCCTCCGGGATGCCGCCCGCCGAAAGCCGCGCGGCTGAAGAGTATGTCCTGAGCCTCAACCTGCCCATCCCGCCTATCCATAACCGCTGGCACTTCGCCCTCAAGCAGTGGACCGAAGAGCTGAACAAGCGCAGCAACGGGCGTATCCGCGTCGAACCCTATTTCGCGGAAGCCCTCAGCAAGGAAGCCGACGCTTTCGAATCCGTCAAGGACGGCATCTCGGACATGGCCGAATTCAGCTATGACGTGGCCGTGGGGCAGTTCCCCTTCCACGAGCGCATCTTCACCCTGATCCGTCCGAGCATGTCCCTTGAAGATCCCACGCCGTGGGTACTGGAAATGCAGAACGCCTTCCCCGAAGTCCAAAAAGAGCTGGACGGGGTCAAGGTCCTGTTCTCCCACGCCCTGACCGTCGGTATGCTCATCGGCAGCAAGGAGCCCATCACCAGCCTCGCCGATTTCAAGGGCAAGAAGATCAATGTGCTCGGGGACTATCAGGTCGCCAACAAGCTGCGCGCCTTCGGGGCCTCGGTCGTGAACATCCCTATGGCCGATGTGTTCATGAGTATGCAGCAAGGCGTCATCGACGCGACCTCCTGCGACTACGATCTGCTGGTTTCCCGCCGTCTGGGCGACGTGGTCAAGCACGTCACCCTCGTCAACACCACGGGGCTGGTCTTCGCCGTCGTCATGAACAAGGACGTCTACGACGGGATGCCGGACGATCTCAAGCAGGTCGTCGACAGCGTGTCCGGGGAATACGGACGTACCCTCTTCAAAGCGTTCTGGGAAAAGAAGCAGTACGAAAGCCTGAACACGTGGGTCTCCGACATGGGCGGCACGCTGCATGTCCTCTCGGATGCCGACTACGCCGAAGCCGACAGGCTGACCGAGCCCGTCATGCGGGAATGGATCGACATCGTGACCAAGGCCGGGCTCCCCGGCAAGGCCATCGAAGCGAAGTTCCGCGAACTGGAAACGCGCTACGCCAAGCCGTGGAACCAGTCCCACTCCATCGACATCGCCGGCAAGAAGTAACCCGGCCTCGGGGGGACGGGGCGTTCCTCCGGGAGCGCCCCGCGAGCTTCCCGCCACGGTGGATGTTCCTCAGACGCGACTCCTCTCCAACAAGGAAACGAAGTATGGAAAGCACGCATACCCACGGAACAGGTTTTCTCGACAGGGCCACGGCCGCGCTGCTCCCGGCGGAAAGCCTCTCCAAATGGCTCAGCGCGGCGGGCATGGGCGTCTTCATGCTCATGGTGTTCCTGACGTTCGTCGACGTGTTCCTGCGGTACTGGTTCGGCAAGTCGATCAACGGCACAGTGGAAATCACGGAACTCATGATGGTTATCGTAGTCTTTTCCTCCATCGCCTACACGCAATGGCAGAAAAGCCACGTCACCATGGATATCCTGACCTCCAAGCTGACCGAACCCCGCCGGGCGCTGCTCGCCGTCGCCACAACGCTGTGGTCGCTGGCGACCATCGGTTTCTGTTCCTATACGACCGCCCGGTATGCGGCTTCGACCTCGTCGGTCACGCTGGTACTGCGGATTCCGCTTACCCCATTCATCGGGCTCGCGTCGTTTGGCTTCACCCTGCTCGCCGTCACCCTGCTCCACGATCTGCTGAAAGCGCTTTCGGAAGCCTGCCGCCGCGCCGGGAACCGGCAGGCCCTCCTCGCCCTCTGCCTCGGATGCCTGCCCATGCTCGGCGCATGGTGGGTCGCCACGCACAAGCTGCCCGGCATGGGCAGCGTCGCCGTGGGCGTGCTTGGACTCGTCTTCCTGTTCGCCCTGTTCTTCCTCGGTATGCCCGTCGCCTTCGCGCTCATGGCCACAGGCCTCACCTTCATCGCCAACCTGCGCGGGGTTTCGGCGGGCTTCACGACACTCGGCAAGTCCATGTACGCTACGGCCAGCAGTTACGCATGGTCGCCCCTCATGTTCTTCATGCTCATGGGCTATCTGTGCTTCCACGCCCGGTTTGGGGAGGACATCTACGGCTGCGCGCGCAAATGGCTCGGGCACCTGCGCGGCGGGCTCGCCGTCGGAAGCGTGGCCGCCTGCGCGCTGTTCGGGGCCGTCGTCGGGGACGTGCTGGCGGGCAGCATCGCCATGGCCGCCATCGCCCTCCCGGAAATGCGCAAACACGGCTACAACGACGAGCTCGCCGTGGGCACGCTGGCCTGTTCGGGGACCATCGGCTGCCTCATCCCGCCGAGCACCACCTTCATCATTTACGGCGTACTGGCGCAGCAATCCATAGGCGACCTGTTCGTCGCGGGGATCATCCCCGGCCTCCTCTGCGCGCTGTGCTTCATGGCCGCGGTGTGGCTCATGGTCTTCCTCAAGCCGGGCCTCGCCCCGAGGCTGTCCAAATCCCCCCTCCACGAGCGGATGGTCTCGCTCAGGACGGGGCTGCCCATCATGGGCATCTTCTTCCTCGTCATCGGCGGCATTTACGGCGGCGTGTTCACGGCGACCGAAGGCGGCGGCATCGGAGCGTTCGGCACGCTGCTGCTCGCGCTCTGTATGCGCCGCATGAACGGAAAAAACTTCATCGCCACCCTGCACGATTCGGCCAAGTTCATCTCCATGTGCTTCACCGTCCTGTGCGGGGCCATCGTGCTCAGCTACTTCATGGCCATGACGCGCATCCCGATGGTGCTCGCCAACAGCATCGCCGCGCTGGACGTCGCCCCCATGCTGGTCCTGTTCGCCATCGTCATGACCTTCTGCATCCTCGGCTGTTTCCTGCCGTCCATGCCGCTGCTGCTCATCTGCGTGCCGATCTTCGTGCCCATTGCGAAGGTTTTCGGCTGGGATCTGATCTGGTTCGGCGTCATCATCACGGTTCTGGACAACATGGCCTCCATCACGCCGCCTTTCGGCATCAGCCTCTTCGTCATGAAGGAAGTGGCGGGCGTGACGCTCGGCGCCATGTACCGCTCCGCCGTTCCTTTCGTCATCGCCCTGTTCGTCTGTCTTCTCCTGATCGTCCTGTTCCCCTCGCTGGCAACCTATCTTCCCACGCTCATGAACGGTTAGCGTACGGCGGACCAGCCTGAAACAGCGGAAAGCCCCGTGCCGTGCGGGGCTTTCGTTTTTGCCCGGTGGAAGCCACCCCGATCCCCAACAGGCTCCCAAAGGCCCGCGCAAGCTGGACATGGCCTTTTCCCACGCCTACAATGGGTTCTCAACTGAACAGGGGGTGAACATGGCGCTTTCTCAATCGCAAAAGATCATTGCTTTTCTCGAAAAACATCGGGGCGGGAGCTTTACGGCCCGGCAGATTGCCGAAGCCATCGTGCAGCAGTACGCTTCCGACTACGCCAAAAAGCGCAACAATCCCCGTTTTGCGGATGACAAGGCATTTCTTTCGCAAATCATTGCGGAAATCGGATCACAGAAAGACACGCTCAAAAGGCTCCGCCCCACACTCGTATGGCAGGACAGGCCCAAGCCCCGCCGCTACTGCATTCCATTGGAAGAGACGCAGGAGGCGCGGGATACGGCCCAAGGTGAAACCTGTGAACGCGATGAGGAGAGCTGCGGCTGTGAAGAACGGGCCCTGCTGGAACAGGAGCTTTACCCGCTTCTCACCAGCTATCTCTGGTCGGAGCTGCACCTCTACTCCATGCGCATCCGGGAAGGCCGCTCCCACAATACGCGGGGAAACGGCGGCAACCAGTGGCTCCACCCCGACATCGTGGCGATGGAGCCGGTGGACAAGGCATGGGGGAAACACGTCAAAGCCTGCGGGCACGCCAGCGGCAGCACCTGCGTCCGGCTCTGGTCGTTTGAAGTCAAAAAGACGCTCACCGTCGCCAATATCAGAAAATGCTTCTTTCAGGCCGTCAGCAACTCGTCCTGGGCGCACGAGGGGTATCTCGTCGCCACGGCAATAGCCGACGACCGGGTGGAACAGGAGCTCAGGATGCTTTCAGCCCTGCACGGCATCGGGGTTATCCTGCTCGATCCCGAAAATCCGTCGGAAAGCGAAATCCTGCTCCCCGCACAGAAAAAGCCGGATGCCGACTGGCAATCCATTGATCGCCTCGCCAAAGAAAACGGAGACTTCCACGAGTTCATTGAGCTTGTTTCCGTCTACTTCCAAACCGGGACGCTGCGGGAAAAGGATTGGGACAACAAGACGGCCTGACGAAAGCTTTGTTTGAACATTTGAACAGTGGTGTTTCATTGATAAACATGGAGAAAAAAGATGCGCGACGAACTGATGTCCGAAATCATCAAGCTGGAATGGGACATGTTTTCTCATGTTTCGAATGTGGGAGGCCCGGCCTCCTGCCAGATGCGGCCCGACACCTTCAAAATCATGCGGAAGAGCCAGGCCGCCACATGGTCCGATGAGCTGCTCGCCAGCTATCTGGAAGATCTGAAAACCGCCACGAGGGAAGGCAGAAACATCATGACCGAGAAATACGCCCGGATGATGGAATCCACTTTCCCCGAAGAATACCGGAAGCTGGCGGCATCCCTTCCGTCCGTCGACAAGGAAACCCTGCAGAAGATAGAAGAAATCGTCGCGATCAACGTGGGATGGAAAGCCGAGCTGTTCGACCGTTATCCCCGGCTGAGCGGCAAGGGCCGCCCGCTGCGCACCAGCGAAGACTCTGCAATGGAAACCTCCTTTGAAACGTACCTGCGGGGAGAATTGAAGACGTATTCAGCGCGCACGATCACGCTCCTGCATGAACTTACCTTACGACAACAACAGGATGGCGTGAACGGCGCGGCGCTGAATCTCCTCAATCAGGTGCAGCAGTACGGGTATGCCACGCTCGAACAGGCCGAAGGCCATCGCGCGGGAGCCTGACGGCGTTCCCGGCTTCCCTGAGGGCGCAGCCTTACCTATTTGCCTTTTCCAACTTGACGCGCCTTCAGAAAGGCAAGCCGCTCGTAAAGCGAACAGCCGAGATCCCAAGGCCCCTGACCGTAGGGGACGCCGGCGGCCTTGGCGGTCATGGCGGCTTTCAATTTTTCCGGAGTGACGGGAAGCGTGGCCACCCGCACGCCCACGGCATCGGCTATGGCGTTCAGGATGGACACGTGACCCGCACTCTGGAAGCCTTCCGCGCATCCGGTCGAACCGTGCGGCCCGTTCTCGCGGTACGTCTCGTGAAACAGCACGTTGAACGTGTCCGGAACGTCATTGCAGCGAGGAACCCCCGCCCCTCGCATGGTCGCGTGCTTCTTCATGTCCTCGTAGTTTTCGCTCAGGGCGAAGCCGATGGAGTGCGAAAAACCGCCCCACGCCTGCCCGAGCACGGCCTGGCGGCTTCCGATCACCCCAGCGTCGGCCACAATCGTCGCGCCGAGGACACGGGTCTTGCCTGTGGCGGTTTCGACAGCCACTTCCGCCATGAACAGCACGTAGTTCTGGGCAATCGCGCCGTACCCGTGCCCCGTATCGGGATCAATGTCCGACCATTCGGCGGTATGGACGCCACGGTATCTGGTCGGAATGCCCGAACCGCGCATTTCCTGCCATGTGCGATACGTCCCGTCTTCCTTGCGCATGGCGGCGAGCAGCTTGGAAGCCGCGTCCAGCGTAGCCATGCCGACGACATGGTGCGAACGGCTGCCCGACGCCGATCCCGTATCGGGGCAACACCCCGTATCGTTGCGGACCAGATGAATGGCCTCCGGCCTGAGCCCCAAGGGACGCAGCGCCTCATGGACATGGATCAGGCTTCCCGTATCCGCCCCCTGCCCGACGTCGGCCCATGTGCTGTAGTGCGTGACCGAGCCGTCCTCATTCAGCTCCAGATCGATTTCCGCGCGATCCGGCACTTTTGAGACGTGATACCCGCCCCACGCAATGCCCACGCCGCGCCTGTGCTCCGGCGTGCTTTCCGCCCGGGCCTTTTCCACAGCTTTCCGGTAATGTGGGCGCAGCATGTCCATCATCGCCCGCATGGGATATTCCCGGTAAGGGACGGACGTGGTGCAGGTATCCCCTTCGCGGGCGACGTTGATATAGCGGAACTCGAAGGGGTCCATGCCGATCCGCCCGGCGAGCATATCCACGATCTGCTCGCTCGCCGTGTAGGTCTGCGGCGAGCCGAACGCCCGGAAAGCCGTCCCGAAATTGTTGTTGGTGAAGGCCGTCCGCACCAGACCACGGATGTTCGGGATGGCATACGGGTAGCCAAAAAAGCGGCAAACCTTCGTCGTCAGCGCCCCCGCCATTTCACTGTATGCGCCGTGATCGATCCCGGCGAGGAAATCCATTGCCGTCAGCTTTCCCGCTTCGTCGCACGCGAGGCGGACATTGGCGTACACGGGGGAACGCTTGCCCGTCGTGTGCTGGTGTTCGGCGTAACTGAGCACGAGGGAAACCGGCGCATCCAAGGCCAGCGCGCAGGCCGCCGCCAGTGCGGTATTGCCCGGCGACATGCTGTAGCCGAAGCTGCCGCCCGCCGGATTGCCGAGGATCCGCACCTTTTCCTTGGGCAGCCCAATAGCCGGGGCCATCTGGGCGATGTTGCCGTACAGGTATTGCCCCTTGCACAGGATGACTACGCCCCCGTCCTCCGGGTAAGCCAGAACGACATCCGGCTCCACCGTCAGATGAGGCTGCCGCGACGTGCCGAAACTTCCCGCAACCGTATGGGCGGCATGTTCCAAAAGCCCTTGCGTGTCCTCGCCCTTGTAGACGGGCTGTTCCATATAGATGTTGGGGGTGTTTTCATGGATCGGGAACGCCCCTTCCGCAGCGGCTTCCATGAAGGTCATGACGGCGGGAAGCGGCTCGTATTCCACCCGGACCCGTTCCGCAGCGGCCCGCGCCTTGTCCCGGCCCGTCGCCGCCACAACGGCCACCACGTCCCCGTACCGGCGTACCACCCCGTCACAAATGACCGGGCGATCGAGGCCGTCGCACAGGCTGTGCACGGTGCCTTGCGGCGCAACCAGCCGGTTCGTGCCCTTTACGTCCTTCGCGGTAACAACGTTGACGACGCCGGGCATGGCTTGGGCTTCAGCGGTGTCCAGAGCCCGTATCCGGGCATGTTCCCGTTTCGCCAGCACAACCGCCAGATGCAGCGTGCCTTCCGGCATCTTCCCGGAAATGTCGGCCCCGAAGTCGCATGCTCCGAGTACCCGGGAAAACGCCGTGGGCTTCGGGAAATCCGAACCGTACAGCCGCCCGTCTTCCGGCGGGGAAAACGTGATGTCCTCCATCGTCTTTTCGCCGCGCATCACGGCGGCGGCCTCCATCACGGCGTCCACGATGGGCTTGTATCCGGTACAGCGGCAGACGTTGCCGTGCCGGGTAAACCATTCCCTGACCTCTTCCCGGGTCGGATCGGGATTGCGCATCAGAAGCCCTTTGGCCGACATGATGAACCCCGGCGAACAGAAGCCGCACTGCACGCTCGCATACGTCATGAACGCCCGCTGCAACGGATGAAGCCGTTCCGCCGAGCCGATACCCTCGATGGTTTCGACTTTCGCATACGCCTTGACCTGCTTCATCTTTTTGACGCAGGAGCGCGTGACCTCCCCGTCGAGCAACAGCGAACAAGCGCCGCAGTGCCCCGTCCCGCACCCGACTTTCGTCCCGGTGAGCCCAAGACGCCGCACCACGTCGGCAAGGGAGTCCTTCTCCGGCTCACAAAGGATTTCCCGATCTACCCCATTGATGTTCAAGACGATTCTCTGAATGGACACGGTTCCTCCTCTGTGAAAGGGTTGGATATTTTCCAGACAAGGCGGATTGCCCTTCTCTCCCGGAAGCTGGAAAGAAAGGCAATCCGCCCTCGCCGCGCCTCAAGCGGCACGGCTGCCCTCCAGCAAACGGGCGCTACTTGCCCACGAAATCCGTGATGGGCGGACAATCGCCGGAACACATCACCTCAATGAGGGTCGACGTTTCCGACAGGCGGGCCTGTTCAAGGGCGGGCAACAGTTCTTCGGCATGTTCGACGCGGATGCCCTGAAGCCCGCAAGCCCGGGCGAGCGCCACATGATCGATGGGAAAGATGTCCACCGAAGTGCTGTTCTTGCCGTAACGGAGCTTTTCGGAACACTTCACGTATCCCAAAATGCCGTTGTTCAGCACGATGAGAGTCACTTTGAGGTTGGAGCGGGCCGCGACTTCCATCTCCGACCAGACATGCGCAAACCCGCCGTCGCCGGTAATGCAGTAGATGGGAGCTTCCGGTTCGGCGACGGCGGCACCCAGCGCCATCGGCAGGCCCCAGCCGAGCCCGGCCATGCCGCGCGGCGTGATGAACCGCATCCCGCTGCGCAACGATACAAGGTTGTTCGTCGCCCAGATGGAAGAGAAGCTGGCGTCCGCCACAACAATGCTTTCCGGCGTGAGCACGGCCTGCAAGGCCGCCATGACCTGCGCGGGATGGAGCGGCTCACCGGCGTTGCTCAGGAAGGAAGCCATCTCCGCATCGTGCGCGGCGCGTCCGGCGGCGATGCGTGCCTCAAGCGCCGCGCGTGCCGTGCGCCGTTTCCCACCATCCATCGTTTTCATGACATCCGCAAGGGCTTCGAGCGTGAGCCGCGCATCGCCCACAAGCCGTATGGCTTCGTAATTACGGCCTACTTCGCCACTGTCCATGTCGATATGGGCAAACACGGCATCGGAGGGGTACAGCGTCCACGAGTCCGTCGCGTTCTGGTCGGTCCGCGTGCCCACCAGCAGGATGAAGTCGGCCTCCTCAAGGATGGGCCGCTGGTGGCGTCCGGCGGAACCGGGACCCGTGGCGTTGGCGAGCACGCCGAGCGAGAGCGGGTGCCGTTCGTCCACGCCGCCCTTGCCCATCACCGTGGTCACCACCGGCAGGGAGAAATGTTCCTGAAGCCCGGCAAGGGCCGCGCACGCCGAGGAAAGGTGCACGCCGCCGCCCGCGACGATCACGGGGTTACGGCTGGAAAGCAGACGTTCCGCCACGCCGCGCACGGCATCCAGAGGAGGCATGACCGGATCAAGCGGATAATGGCCGAGCGGGATGCCCCGCTTTTCGGGCTCCGCAGGCATACCGAGCATGTCGTTGGGGAACAGGAGCACGACGGGACCGGGCCGCCCGGAACAGGCCACCGCGAAGGCCTGATCCACATAATCCTCCACACGGTCCGCCGTATGCACCCGCCTCGTCCACTTGGAGCAGGCCGAGAACAGACGGACATGGTCGAATTCCTGAAACGCATTGCGATCCTCATTCTTCAACGGGATCTCCTGAAGCATGACCACAAGCGGAATCGAGGATTTCAGCGCTTCCGCAAGAGGGGCCACCACAAGCGTCGCCGCAGGGCCGTTCTGGGCGATCATGACGCCGGGGCGCTTGCTGACGCGGGCATAGCCGTCCGCCATGTAGCCGCCGCCGTTTTCGGTACGGTAGGCGATCTGGCGCAATCCAAGTTCCTCAAAGGGCAGGCTGAGGCCCTGCGGGAGCCCTTGCCCGAAAAATTCGCGGAGCCCGTGCCGCAGGAGCATTCTTCCGATGCTGTGCCCAACCGTATTGTGCTTTTCAGTACACGATGCCATCTGCTGTTCCTTTGAATGCCGGACGCGACATCCGGCGTTTTGGGGTATGACTCAATGAAAACAAACCGCCTTCGACGGCGAGAAGCCATGCTTGGAAATCGGAAAACCTCAGTGCGTGTATTCCAGTACGGAAACCTCCTTGCATCTCTTCCGCAGCGCCTGAAAGATGGAATCCCTGTTGGGACAGGGGAACCCGTTCGGATTTCCCTTTGTGATGCATGTGGCGAGAGCGATGGCCTGCGCCCCGCGATCCATGAGGGTCTGCGCCCTGGCAATGGCTTTGCTGCCGGGACAGCCGCCGCAACTCACAAAACCGACGATGGTGCAGTCACCCAGCGTTTCGAACGCGCCGGACTTCTTTTCGACTGCGGCGAAGTCGCCCGTTCCCGGACAAAGATCTTCCGTCTGCTGGCAGCGGATAATGCCTACTTTCATGTCAATTCCCTGATGTCTGGAGTGAAAAAAGGACGCGGATTCCCTCCCCTCGCTTTCACAGGAAAGCGAGGGTTCCCGATATGGCCGCAACAGTCCGGTCAAGGACGCCTACGGATGGTTACTTCTGGGGAAGGGAATGCTTCAGGATTTCGCCATAGGTGTTCAATTCTTCATCGTACAGCCTGCGGAAGGCTTCGGAGGACATCCAATGCGCCTTCGTCTTCAGCCTGAGGGCCTCCTGCCGGAACGCTTCGCTGTTGACCACTTCGGACATAACGGTTTCGAGCGTGCGCAACACGTCCTCGGGGAGGCCGCGCGGCGCGATGACGCCCTGCCAGTGGGAGAAGCGGGCGTCCATGCCCAGTTCCTTGGTCGTGGGGATGTCGGAAAGGTTCTCGCTGCGCTCGTCGGCAAACTGCACCAGCCCGTACACATCGAACGTAGACAGCGACGCGGGCGCATCCGCATGAAGGTGGGTCCGGCCCGCCATGATGTCCTTAAAAATCTCCCCCCCGCTGCGGTAGGGGATGAAACGCAGCTTCAAGCCGAAGTGCTCGGCAAACTGCAGCATGGGCACATGAGTCATGTTGCCGGTCGCGGTGATGCCCACGACGTACTTGTTGGGGTTCTTTTTCGCCATTTCGATAAATTCGTTGACGTTCTTCCACGGGGCGTTCTTGGCGGTCATCAGAACCACGGGCTGGCTGACGGACATGCCTATGAAGTCGAACGCATCCGTCCCGTAGGGAAGCTTCATCACATGCGGCTGCAAACACATGGTCCCGGTGGGCACATAGCCGAGCGTGTAGCCATCCGGTTTGGCGGCGGCCACCTGCGCCACCCCGAGCGTGCCGCCCGCGCCGGAGACGTTCTGCACGACGATGGGCTGCCCGAGCTTCTTTTCCATCATCCCCGCCAGCAGGCGGGCCGGGATGTCCGTGCCGCCGCCCGCGCCGAACGGGACGACCAGCGTGATCGGGTGCTCCGGATAGGCAGCCAGCGCCCCGGTGGCCGCGAGCATGAACGCGCAAAGGAAGAGAAGGGTCTTTTTCATCATCTGGCGGATCATACGGCTCTCCTTTTCTGTTATAGATTGTGGACCGGCTGGCGGAAACCGTGGGATATCACCGCTTCGCGCGCAGTGCCCTGTAATTCTGGACTTGCGGGACAACGAGGAGCAGGAAGGCCATCCCGAGGAGCACCATCGCTATGGGGGATACGGAAGATCGGAAG
>ERZ506905.49-NODE-49-length-95588-cov-29.6418_pt1 | contig 95588 bp, 105 predicted proteins | sample MGYA00513175_ERZ506905 | MGnify/ENA metagenome assembly ERZ506905
TTAAAATATGATGTAATCTTTGTTTAGACATTCCCATATCTTTTGCACATTCAACTTTTGTCTTATATTTTTCTTGAATTTCATTTTCAATCACATTATAAATAATTTCTAGTTTCATTTTCCCCTCCTAATTTGTACAGTTTTTATTCTACATTTTGATTGTAACATATATAGTGTACGATTTCAACAAAATTTTTTATTTACTATATTTTCTTTTAAGTTTACCTATTAAATTCCTATTCTCAATTCATTTTCCTAATAAAAATTTTTTTATTATTATAAATTTAGGTCTTTAAGATTTAAAACTTTGACCTCTAGCTGAAAGAGTGCCGTTAAAAAAACGAGCTATTCACTTTATTTTCTCCATAGGTTGCTTAGCTCTCGGCATACTTATCAAAAAGATATGGCGACTTCGTCGTGTAATAAGGTGGTGTTCCCCTTTGGTTTCCTTTTTTGTGAACTGAATTTTTCTTAAGTTAGCAATAAAAAAAGAGAGTGATTTTCCACTCTCTAAACTAACATAGCTATTTCAATTCTTTTATTTTTTCTCTTATTAACTCTATCTCTTCTCTATCCTCTTCAATAGTTCCTTGTTTGTAACTTTTTATTTCAAATTTATCTAAGATATTCGTCAATAATTCTTTTCTATCTTCTACACTTAATTTTTCAAAAAATAATTTAAAAACTGTTTCAACATCTATATTTTTAATAGCTTGAGTTATAACTTCATCTTTTTTCTTTAATTCGTCAATAACAACAGCTGGGATATAATCTTTTGTATATGCTTCAATTAATTCTTTTCTGTGTAGAGGGAAACACTCTAAAACTTTTTCAAGAAAATTTTCACTTGCTGGAGATATTCCTTTTTCTACTTTATCAACAAAAGTAAAACTTAAGTCTAATTCTTTTCCTAAATCTCTCAAGCTCATCTGTTTATCAGTTCTAATTTTTTTTAATACTTCTCCAAATGTCATTTTTTCCCCTCCTCTCTCAAGTAGATTTTTTTATTTATATTCTATTATACTACATTTTTAGCAAAAATAAAAGTAAAAAGAAAGTTTGACTTTGTAATATAAATATGTTACAATAAAGAAAAAGGATAGATAGCATATATTTTTTTACCTAAAGTGTAACATAATAAGGTTACAAATAAAAAGAGTGGTGTTTATGACAATAGATGAAAAAATAAGAGAGATATTAAAGTTGATGAAAGAGTATGAGCCTTTACAGGATTATTTCAAAGTGGTGGTATCTGTATATGGTTGTGAAATGGTAGTAAATCTTAAACCATTTGATTGGGAATATTATGGAGAAACTTTAGAGCTTACACTTGATGAAGCTATAAAAGATTTGGAGGAAGCTATCAGAGAAAAAGACGAAGAGGAAAGAGAAGCCATAGCAGAGAGAGAACACCAAGAAAGAATCTATTGGGAAAGACAACTTAGAATTTAGTCTTGAGCATATCCCCTACGAACTTGGGGGACTTGCTAAAAACTAAAGGCGAGGTGGTTTTATGATATTAGAAAAAGAAATGTTAGAGGAGTTAGAACTATTAGAAGCTCAAGGATTGATTGACAGGTGGGAAATCAAAAACGGAGAGATAGGATATATTGGGCAAATTGGTTGTTTCTGTTACTATGACGTAATCAAAATTGAAGATTGGAAAAATATTTTAAAAACTATTAATAAAAAAATGGAATGGTGGTTAAAATGACACAATTAAAACTATATAAAAAATCTGATAGAAATTTTGAAGAGTTAATAAGAGAGATGGACTATTTAAAATCTAAAGGTCTAATAAATGAGTGGAAGCTAGTAGAAGATAATACTCTAATAAGTTACAGTGGGAAATATAAAAATGTTGGATATGGTGGTAAAGTAAAAGTGTCAGAATATAAGGAAGTCTACAAACATATCACTAACTCTATCAGCTCATATAGTGAAAGATGGGGTGGTGGTCTATGGATTTAAAAACTATAAAAACAAAAGGTCAAGATTATGTGCAGGTGTCAGAGAGAATCCGACACTTTCGTACCAGTGAGAATTACAAGGGTTGGGCAATAGAGGTGGAATGGCTAAGAATAGATGAAGATATAGCAATAGCAAGGGCAATTATCAGAGATGCCGAGGGAGTGGCAAAGAGTATGGGGACAGCTATGGAGAAGAGAGAGGAGAGAAAAGAGGGGGAGAAAGTAAAAGTAAATGAAACCTCACACGTGGAAAACTGTGAAACCTCTGCAATCGGTAGAGCCTTGGGGATATTAGGAATTGGAATAGCTGGGGGAGAGGTTGCAAGCTATGAGGAAGTATTGAGAGCCAAGAAACAACAGATTATAAACTCAATCAATAATATGATAGATGAGAAAAATAGAGATGAGTTTGAGGAAAGAGATTTTTCGCTGATGAGCTTGGAAGAGCTAGAAGAGATAGAAAAGCAACTCCAGATACAAGAAAAAAATAAAATCTGTAAATCAATAGTTGAAATGTGTACTCAAGAGGACATAGGAGAGATACTAAAAAAATATAGGACAAATAATTTAGGCAACTTAGATTTAAAAGACCTTATATACCTACACGATAGAATAGTAACTTCTAACCAGATAGTGAGTAAAAAAGATATACAGGATTTGAAAAAAATAGCTGATACTCTGGGAAATGATATAGAAAAATATGTAGAAAAAAACTATAAAAAGAAGCTGGAGGAACTAACCAAGAGAGAATACAAGAAAATCAAAAAGATATTAAATAGCTAAAGGAGTAGAGAGAATGGAGAGAATAACGGAGAAACAAAGAAGATATATTTTTGTACTAGTTAGAAACTATGCAGACTTAACTAAATATACACCAGAGGAAGCAAGGGAGATACTCACAATAATATATTGTCATCAAAACAGTGTTCCGTCATTCTCTCTTTCTGATTGCTCACAAGAGAGAGCCTCTGATTTTATAGAATTTATATTGAAATATACAGAAGAGTGGGGGAAATAATACACCCCTAGCACCACGCCTTATTACACGACGAAGTCGCAATATCTTTTTGATAAGTATGCCGAGAGCTAGAAAAACTAGGTAGAAGATGAAGTAAATAGCTCGTTTTTTAAACGGCACTCTTTCAGCTAAAAATCAGAGTTTTAAAAAAAGGGTAGGTCTAAATCTGCTTTCACTTTCTCATCTCGCTATCAATGAGAGTAGAGATAGGGCGATCCCAAACAAAATAAATTAAATTTGATAAAGAGGTGGAATAAATGAAAGATAATAACATAGTGTTAGAATTAATAATTGTTGAAAAACAGGAGGAGTTGGTTTTTGTATCAATACTAATGTTAAATTAACTGAAGAGGAATGTAATGAGATTGTAAAAATATATACGAAAGCTTAGAGTAGAACATTTGAAATTGATATGAAAGAAGTTGAAGATATAAAACCTGATGAATTTAGAGTAACTGAACATAATAATTAGTTTAAGGGATAGGTGGAATAGATGGGAAATAGAATACAAAAACAATTTTTTAACCAAAATAATACAGGTTATACAATTCAATATATAGCAGAAGTAAGAGAGCTAGGAGAGTATAAGGGAGAGCCTTGCATAAACATATTGATGAGAGAGCTATTTTATAGCAAGGGAAGATTTAGAGCTATGATTTCAAGTTTGATAGCTGAGTGGGGAGAGAGATTGGAGATAAAAAAGAAAGTTGGAGGAAAATATCTACATATCACACATCAACAGGCTAGATTGGTATGAGAACTAGAAAGTCTGGAATAAAATATAAAACTTGTGAGAAAAAGAGAGAAAAAAGAATCTCTCTTCTCCAAGAGTTATGTAGAATAAATTATAAAATCACAAATATTGAACTAATAAAAAAACTTGGAATATCTAAAACTGAATTTTATAGAAATTATAAAGAATTGGCTAATAAGTGGAGAGAAGAGAACTCTAAGGAAGCTTTATTTTAAGAGTAACATTTTTAATAAAATTGGGAGTTGATAGAATGAAAAAGGAAATTATTGGAAATGAATTTATTTATACTAAATATGAAGTAGCAAAAATATGTAATTGTTCAGAATCAAAAGCTTCAAATATTATAAGGGGATTAAATAAAAAATTATTAGATAGTGGAACACCAAAAGAGAGTTTAATAGCTGGAAAAATTAGTAAGAAATATTTTCACGAAACTTTGAAGATTTAACTTGATAAAAATTAGGGAGAGAGGTATCATATATATAAACCTCTCTTTTTGGTATGGAGAAAGGAGAAGTTATGAAAAATGGAAATGGTACAGGAAATATATATAAAATGAAAGATAAAAGGAGAAAACCTTGGGTAGTTAGAATAACTACTGGATATACTCTTGATGGCAAACAGGTTAGAAAAGTTGTAGGAACTTATGAAACAAAGAGAGAAGCTCAAGAATCTTTATTTGAATATCTAAAAAATCCAAAACTTTATAGCAAAAAGACTTTTAAAGAGATAAAAGAACTTTGGTGGGAAAGCTATAAGAAAAAATAGATAATCCCAACACTATTAATACTAATATCTATAGATTAAGAGCTTTAGAGCCTTTGGATAATTTAGAGATAGCAGAGATAAAACTCTTTGATTTACAACAACTTTTTGACAAGATGACAACTTCTTGGAGTTTTAAAAATGCCTGTAAAAGTATATTGAATATGATATTTGAGTATGCTTTTAAAAATGAGTTTATATCTTCAAATAAAGTAAAATTTGTGGAGTTAGGGAAAAAGGAAAGTGTTATTGATAGAAAAATATTTACTCAAAAAGAAATTGAGGTCTTGTGGGAAAACCTCAATTCTAAAACCTACCACGGTAAGTATGTCTATATTGTATTAATCCTCATCTACACTGGAATGAGAATAGGAGAGCTTATTAATCTAAAAAATGAAGATATTGATTTAGAAAATAAAACTCTAAAAATAAGAGTTAGTAAAACTAGCTCTGGTATAAGAATTATACCAATTTTTAGTAAGATTTTCAATCTCTTTAAAGATAATATAGAGCCAAATCAAGAGTATTTTGTTAAGGGAGATACTACTACTCAATTAAGTTATTCTACTTTTAAACCTCGTTTTATAAAGTTGATGAAAGAACTGGGCTTACAAGAGCATACTATCCACGATACTAGACACACTTTTGCTACTATGTTAAATAATGTTAATGCTAATTCAACATCTATTATTAAGTTAATTGGACATAGTAATTTCTCTACTACTGAAAATATTTATACCCATAAAGATACTGAAGAACTTAGAAAAGCTGTGGAGTTGCTCAATTAATTTTTGTTGCCTACCCGTTGCCTACAGGTAAAAAATAGATAAAATAAAAAAAATTTATAAAATTAAAAATTGAGAAAAATTGCAGGTTTGTACAAATCTAAATTTTTAGAAAGGAGTAAAATGAACAAATTAATTATGCACTATGATATGGACTGTTTTTATGCTTCTATTGAGATAAGAGATAATCTAAAATATCAAGGGCTCCCTCTAGTAGTAGGTGGCGGAGTAGTTACGACAGCTAGTTATGAAGCAAGAAAATATGGTGTTCATTCTGCTATGAGTACATTTGAAGCAAAGAAGCTATGCCCTAATCTTTTAGTTGTCCCTGTTAATAAAGATAAATATATTAGAGTTTCTCAAAAGATTCAAAACTTAGTTTTAAAAATAACAGAAAAAGTAGAGTTTATTGCTTTAGATGAAGGGTATGTAGATATTTCAGAAATTGCACCAAAATTTTCTTCATTAGAAGAGTTTGCTGAAAAATTTAAAGAAAGGATAAAATATCATACAGGTTTAACTTGTTCTGTGGGAATAGGAATAAATAAATTAAGTGCAAAAATAGCTAGTGGAATAAATAAACCTGGGGGGAAATATATTTTTAACTCACAGGCAGAATTTGTTAATTTTTTAAAAAATAAAGATATAAAGATTATTCAAGGAGTAGGAAATAAATTAAAAGAACTACTAAATAAAGAGGGAATAAATAAAGTAGAAGATTTGTATAATTATTCTTTAAATGAATTAATAAATAAATATGGAAAATCAAGAGGAGAATTACTATATCTTTCCTGTCGTGGGATAGATTATAGTGAGATAGAATATCAAAGAGCTACTCATTCAATTGGAAATGAAAATACTTATAGGTTTCCACTAAGTTCAGAGGGAAATATTTTAAAGGAATTAGAGGAGATATTTAATTATTCTTATGAAAGATTAGTTAAAAAGGAATTTATCACTAAAACTATTATTTTAAAAATAAAATTTGCAAATGGAGAGTTGATTACTCGTTCTAAAACATTTACAATCCCAACTGATGATAAGCAAATTCTTTATGAGAGTATTGAAAATCTTTTTGAAAATATTAATATAAACTCTCCTATTAAATTACTTGGAGTTTCTTTTGGTAACTTAACAAAAAAATCTATTAGGCAATTAAGCTTTTTTTAGGTATAATATACAAAAAGGTATTTGGAGGAATGGGTATGTTACTTTTTAAATTGATTTTATTTGTAGGAATATTTTTAGGGCTAACTTATGGAATAGAATTTCTTATGCCACCTTTTGGTCAATTGTACTATGTTGACCCATTAGAGATTTTATTATCATTATCACAAACTCTTACATATAAAATAGGAGTATCAAAAAATTTAGCAATGGGATTAACTGTATTATTAATAGGAATAATTCCATTGATTTGCGTTATTTTATTAAGTAAAGCCACAAAAAAAAGAAGAAAACAAACAAAATATAAATTTAAATAAAATATTAAAAACTATTAATTATTTAAGAACTTCAAAGGAGAAACAAAATGGAATGGAAAAATCTTGAAATTCAAGACAAAGAGATTGTAGACGAATATACCAAAGGAAAATTTATAACTTGTGATTATAATTTTTCAAATCAAATACTATGGAGTATAGGAGAAAAGACAAAGTATAAGGTAGAGGACAATATTCTTTTAATAAAAGGAATCTATGAAAATGAAGAGTATTATTATATGCTGATACCAAAAGATGAAAGTGAAGAGGTTTTAAATACTTGGAAAGAGAAGATAAAAAATATTATTAATGAAAATAAAAGAATAATATTAGTTCCTGAGTATTGGAAAAATCTATTAGAGGATACTTTTATTCTTGAGGAGAGAAGAGAGAGTTTTGATTATATATATAATTCACAAGATTTAGGAACTTTAAAGGGGAGAAAGTATTCAAAGAAAAAAAATAGAATTAATAATTTTAATAAACTTTACAGTTATACTTATGAAACTATTGATGAGAAGAATATATGTGAGGTTATTAAATTTCAAGAAGAGTGGTGTCAAAATAGAGAGTGTTATTCTATTCCTGTTTTAAATAATGAGAATATAGGAATTATGCATATTTTACATAACTTTGATAAGCTAGACTTAATAGGTGCAATGATAAAAATAGATGGAAAAGTTATAGCTTATTCTTTAGGAGAAGTATTGAATGATGAGTATGCCGTTATTCACATAGAAAAGGGATTAAATAATTATATAGGAAGTTATCAGATGATAAATTATCTGTTTGCTCAAAATGAATTTTCTAAATGTAAATATATAAATCGTGAAGATGATTTTGGGGATGAAGGATTGAGAGAAGCAAAGGAGTCATATCATCCTGCTTTTTTATTAAAAAAATACGAAATAGTTGGAATTAAATAAGTAATGGAGGTATTTATAATGAAAAAGTTTTTTTATATTTTAGCTCTTTCTTTAGCAATATTTGTAACAGGTTGTGAAAAAGGCACAACTCTATCTAGTTCTAGTGTGGAAGTAGTATCTTCTAATTCTAAAAATAAAGGGGAGTTTTATAGCTATGATATAAATATTCCTCAAATCAAAGATGAAACAAGTGAAGATTTTACATATTTTAATCTTACTATGCAGGAGAATATGAGATATATAATAGAAAATCTTTCTGGTAAAAAAGATGATGGTGGAATTCAAGAAGCTTATATCTCTTTTAAAAATAATGAGAATAGCTTTGGAATACTGTCTATTTCAATTTTAACTAATATTTATACTGGTGGAGCTCACTTTATTAATAGTTTAGAAAGTTATAATTTTAATCTAAAAGATAAAACTATTTTAAGTTTAGATAAGATTTTTAAAGATGAAGCTATAGAGTATTTTAATATGAGAATAAATGATATGATTAAAAATAAAGATAGAGTTTTAAACACTCAAGGAGCAGAAGTTATATTCTTTGACAATGCTGAAGCTGATATAAATAATGCTATTTTATCTTTTGAGGGAGATTATATTGTATTTACTTTTACAGAATATGATCTAACACCATATTCAAGTGGTATGCCTGTATTTAAATTCAATAAAAAAGATATAAAAAAATATTTAAATTTTTAATTAGACTTAAAAATAGTTGATTTATATGTACAAAAAATGATATAATACTCTGTATATATTAAAGAAATAGGAGTAGCAAAATGGAAATGAAAGATATCATAGCTAAAGTTAATTATTTTTCAAAAATTGCTAGAGAAAGAGAGTTGACAGAGGCTGAAAAAGAAGAGAGACAAAAATACAGACAGATGTATTTAGAGCAATTTAAAGCTCAAGTTAGAGGACATCTAGATAATATTAAAATAGTAGATGGAGAAGTTAAAAACGATAGTAAATTTAAGATAATATAATTTTATGGGGGCATATACTATGAAAAAAGTTACAGTAAAATCTCTATACAGAGAGACAGAAAAATACCTAGACCAAGAAGTTATAATAAATGGTTGGGTAAAAAAGATAAGAGACCAAAAGAACTTTGGATTTATTGAAGTAAATGATGGTTCTTTTTTCAAAGGAGTACAAGTTGTATTTGATACAAGACTTAGTAACTTTGAAGAGATCTCTCGTCTATCTATAATATCTTCAATAGAGGTAAAAGGAAAATTAGTAAAATCACAAGGAGCTGGACAAGCTTTTGAAATAATGGCTGAAGAGATAAATGTATTCCAAAAGGCTGACTTAGAATATCCTTTACAAAATAAAAGACATACTTTTGAATATTTAAGAACAAAAGCTCACTTAAGACCAAGAACAAACACTTTCTCAGCAGTATTTAGAGTAAGGTCAGTAGTAGCTTATGCTATACACAAATTCTTCCAAGAGAATGGATTTGTTTATGTACATACTCCAATCATAACAGGTTCTGACTGTGAGGGAGCAGGAGAGATGTTTAGAGTAACTACTCTAGATTTAAACAATCTACCTAAAAAAGAAGATGGAACAGTAGATAACTCTAAAGACTTCTTTGGAAAAGAAACTAATTTAACTGTAAGTGGGCAATTAAGTGGAGAAACTTTCTGTTCAGCATTTAGAAATATATATACATTTGGACCTACATTTAGAGCAGAGAACTCTAATACAGCTAGACACGCTTCTGAGTTCTGGATGATAGAGCCTGAAATTGCTTTTGCTGATTTAGAGGCAAATATGGAACTAGCTGAATCAATGGTTAAGTATATAATCAAATTTGTAATGGACGAGTGTCCAGAAGAGATGGAATTCTTCAATAACTTCATTGAAAAAGGATTATTTGACAAATTAAATAATGTATTAAATAGTGACTTTGGAAGATTAACATATACAGAAGCAATAGATATACTATTAAAATCTGGTAAGAAATTTGACTATCCAGTTGAATGGGGAATTGACTTACAAAGTGAACATGAGAGATATTTAGCTGAAGAGTATTTCAAAAAGCCGGTATTCTTAACTGATTATCCTAAAGATATCAAAGCTTTCTATATGAAACTTAATCCAGATGGAAAAACTGTAAGAGCTATGGATCTATTAGCACCAGGAATTGGAGAGATAATAGGAGGTTCTCAAAGAGAGGATAGCTTAGAGATACTAGAAAATAGAATAACTGAATTAGGAATGAAACCAGAGGATTATGAATTCTATCTAGATTTAAGAAGATTTGGAAGTTTCCCACACTCTGGATATGGACTAGGATTTGAGAGAATTATAATGTATATAACAGGAATGACTAATATCCGTGATGTAATTCCTTTCCCTAGAACACCAAATAATGCTGAATTCTAATTAAGAGGGATCTATGATAAAAATTTTTATAATCTTGATAAGTTTAGGGATATTATTTTACATATTGACTTATCCTTATCCTTTTAAACTTTTAAGAAAAATACGAAGAGTAATGACATTTGATGAGATAACTTATATTGAGAATAAAGATTTTGATTATGATAAGATATCACTTCAAGATTTTGAAAAAAATTTGATAGTTGAAAAAAGAATCTTAAAATCAAAAGGTTATATTGACGAGAAGTTAGAATATATTGTCATAAAAAATAGAGATGAGGTAAGAGATAACTTACCTTGTCTTATCTTACTTCATGGACTTAGAGATTGTGCTGAAGATTGGCTAGGAAGAGGTAGAATAAGAGAGAATTATTTGACTCTTTTAAAAGAAAATAAAATAGACAAGATGAATATTATTTTATTGAATTCTGGTTATGAAGGAATGGGATGGTATACTAATTTTTATAATGATAAATCCCATCAATATGAAAATTGTATTATAAAGGAGATTATTCCACAATTAAAAGAGGAATTTCCTCACTCTCAATTTGGAATAGCTGGATTTTCCATGGGAGGATATGGAGCTTTCAAACTTGGGCTTAAACATCTAAACTTATTCAAAGTAGTAGGAAGTTTTTCAGGGGCTACAAGTATTGTCAGAATGAGCGTAAATAGAAGGGTTATTAGAATATTTAATCTTCTCTATATTCCAAAATTTTTATTTAGTAACGAAGATAAACTACACTTTTTAAAAGTTTTTGGTTCATGGGGATATAAAATTTTAAAGGAAGACCCATACACACTTATAAAAAGCTTGGCTAAGGAGAAGTATAGTGATAGATATTTTTATACAAGTGTGGGAGAAAAAGATGTTGAAACTCATCTGATGTTACAGCAATGGCTAGATACTGTTGGAAGAATGAAAAAACATAATTATAATTTTATAGGTTATCTTTGTAAAGATGAAACTCATACTTGGGAGTATGTAGCAAGAGATTTAAAAAATTTTTTAGTATATTTTGATGAAAAAATAAGGAATGTGTAATGAAAAAAATAATAAAAGAGATAATAGTAGTAGAGGGTAGAGATGATATATCTGCTGTAAAAGCTGCTGTAGACGCTGAAATAATTCAAGTAAATGGTTTTGCTGTAAGAAAAAAAGAGAATATTGAAAGAATTAGAGTAGCTGAAAAAAATAGAGGAATAATAATTTTAACTGACCCTGACTATGCTGGAAATGAGATTAGAAAATATATACATAAATTTTTTCCAGAAGCTAAAGATGCTTATATTAGAAGATGTGAAGGAACTAAAGATGGAGATATAGGAGTGGAAAATGCCTCTCCAGAAGCTATCATCAATGCTCTTGAAAAAGCTAGATGTACAGTGTCTGATGATTTACAAGAGAATTTCACTATGAGCTATCTAATGGAGTGTGGCTTAGTAGGTGGAGCAGAAGCTAGTGAGAGAAGAGAAAAAGTTGGTGGAAAGTTAGGAATAGGATATTCTAATGGGAAGCAATTTCTTTCTAAGTTAAATAGATATGGAATAACAAAAGAAGAGTTTGAAAGAGCTCTTAATTCAATAAAATAGGGGTGTATAACCCCTATTTTCTTTCTATACATATATGTGAATTTTCCATAGGTAAATAGTGTTTGTGATGTACTAATGGAAAATCTCCTTTAGTAAAAACCTTCTCTTCTAATAACCAGCTCTTGCTATTTTTAGCTATTGTATATTTCATAGAGGTAAAGTTTCCAGCTACTGAGAAATTTATATTAATAGTAGAGTGTCTAGCTTTTTGATAAGAAGTTTCCTCTAAAAATTTTAATAGTGCATTTTTATCAGATAAATCTATTTTTTCCTCTGTTATTGTTTCGATAGGAATGAATGAAAGTGTATAAGCTACCCCCTCTCCTTTTGATTTATACCATCTATCCACAAAAACTACCACTGGAGATTTTCTACCTAAAACCTTTGTAGTATAATCAGTTGGAGGTTCTATTCTGAACTCTATTTCCACTTCATCTACAGCTAAATCCAATGCTGAATAAACAGGATGTTTAAGAGTTTCTAATCCCTTTCCATAACGATTTTGTGGTTGAGTTATAAAGTTTCCCTTTCCATGATAATTTTTTATTACTCCATCTTCTTGTAAAAGAGCTAATGCCTGTCTTAATGTCATTCTACTAACTTCCATTATTTTAGCTAATTCTGGTTCAGTTGGTAGTTTTCCAGCTTCATCAAACTCTCCATCTTTTATTAATTTAAAAAGTTTATCATATACAGCAACACACTTAGGAAGTTTTTTACTTCCCTTGATAGCCTCTCTAATCTCTTCTAATGTCAATTTTAATTTCTCCTTCCCTTCATATTTTAATTTTTATAAATCTATATTTAAAAGAACAGGACAGTGGTCAGAACCTAATATCTCTGTATGTATCTCTGCCCCTTTCATATTTTCTTTTATTCTATCAGAAACTAAGAAATAATCTATTCTCCACCCAGCGTTTTTAGCTCTGGCACTAAATCTATAAGACCACCACGAATAAATATCTGTCTTATTTGGATAAAAATATCTAAAGCTATCTACAAAGCCACTTTCTAAAAGCTTCGTCATTTTTTCTCTTTCCTCATCAGAGAAACCAGCATTTTTTCTATTAGTTTTTGGATTTTTTAAATCTATCTCTTTGTGAGCAACATTTAAATCTCCACAAACTATTACAGGTTTTTTCTTATCTAATTCTAAAAGATAATTTTTAAAATCCTCTTCCCATTTCATTCTATAATCTAATCTAGCTAATTTTTCTTGAGAGTTAGGAGTATATACAGTTATCATATAAAATTTTTCAAATTCTAATGTGATTACTCTTCCCTCTTTATCATGCTCTTCTATTCCTATTCCATAATGAACAGAGATAGGTTTTTCCTTTGTAAAAATAGCTGTTCCAGAATATCCTTTTTTCTCAGCATAATTCCAATATTGATGATATCCATCTAACTCTAATTCAATTTGCCCCTCTTGTAATTTTGTTTCTTGTAGACAAAATATATCTGCTTGTTGTTCTTTGAAGTAATCTAGAAATCCTTTACCTACACAAGCTCTTAATCCATTTACATTCCATGATATTAATTTCATAAGCTCTCCTTCTATTTAATTTATATATTACACTTATAATTATATCATATTTATATTTTTATGCAATTATTTTAGACAAAAAAAAGGACAACCTAATTGGTTGTCCTTAGTGAAATATTAGTTAAAACTATTTAACAGCGATAACTTCTATTTCAACTTTTACATCTTTTGGAAGTCTTGCTACTTCTACACAAGCTCTTGCTGGTTTTACATCTCCAAGATACTCGTTGTATACTTCGTTGATTGCTGCAAAATCATTCATATCTTTAATAAATACTCCTGCTTTTACAACATCTTTCATTGAATATCCAGCTGCTTCTACTATTGCTTTTACGTTTTCTAATGATTGTCTTGTTTGAGCTTTTACATCATCAGATACTAATGTCATTGTTTCTGGAACAAATGGAATTTGTCCTGATACAAATAACATTCCATTAGCCTCTATAGCTTGTGAATATGGTCCTAAAGCTGCTGGTGCTTTTTCTGTGTGAATTACTTTACTCATTTTCTTAATCCTCCTACATTTTTCTTTTATGTAAATCTTTACTTTTGTAAAGAATTTTACCTAATTTCCAAAAAATTTACTAAATAATAGATCTAGTTCAGGTTCGTGTACAACATAACCTACAGCAATTTCTGAATTAGTCATTTCTACAATCTCTTGAGCTCTCTCCTTACCAAAAGCTCCGCATAATTCTATTGCTCCTACTCCCTCTTTTTGTAGATATTCTATTGTTTCTTTTAACATATTCCAATTATTGATAGTACAAATATATGTTATTTGAGAAGTAGTTTCGAACTTAGCTTTGTGTTCATTAGGATTATATTCATTTCCCATTATTATCATTGCAAATTTCTTTTTCATAAAGAATTTCTCCTTTTTAAATAATTGTTCTATGAATTAACTCTCCATTATTTTTAATTTTTAGTATCTCAGCTAAAATCTCTATAGCTATCTCTTCTGGTGTTCCATTAGATAATTTTAATCCTATTGGAGCATAGATATTGTCTTCTATCTTTCCAACTTTTTCAAGATTTTCTTTCAAAGTTGTAATTTTTCTTCTGCTTCCAATAATACCTATATATTTTGCTCCTCTATTTTTTACAAGATTAAGAACCTCTTCATCTAACAAATGACCTCTTGTTACTATTACTATATATGTATTACCATCAATTCTCTCTTTTGTCAAGATATCTTTAAAATTTCCTAGAGTTAGTTCAGGTATATCAAACTTTAACTCCTCTCTATCATCTATAATTTTTAAGTCAAAATCTAGTGTTTTTGTTACTTTAAAAAGTTTTTGCCCCACATGTCCAGCTCCACAGATTAATAATTTAGGAAAAGGAGAAAAAACTTTAATAAATCCTTTCATTGTTCCACCACAATTCATCTGTAATTCATCTGTAGTAGTAAGATTGTATTCAAAATTTTCACTCTCTCCTGTTTCTAGAAGTTGCCTAGCTCTATCTATAACAACACTCTCTATCTTTCCACCACCTATAGTTCCTACTAGCTCATCTTTAAATACTCCCATAATAGTTCCACTTTTTCTGGGAGTAGAACCAGTAGCACCAGTTACAGTAACTAAAGCACCTCTCTCTCCTTGAGATAATTTTTCCTCTATCTTCTTTAAAATAGTTAATTCCATATTACACCTCTATATATTTTTTTCATTTTTTAAATATAGTACAGCTTCTAATACAGCCCCACCTATTGCTCTAGCTTTATCAGAAATAGTGAAACAGTTAGCTTGTTCCTCTTCTCTTGGGTCTATATCTGCCATTTTAAATTTTTCTGGCACTTCATATCCCTCTCTAATAAGTCCTCTCAATACTCCACTTATAGTAGCTAATACTTCTACTCCATCAACTGTAGCAATAACTTGATTTTTCTCTACCATATCCCCTATTTTACAAATGTTTTTTACTACACCAGCACATGGGCTATATATTACTCTCTCTTTTCCTACCCCTTTTATAATTCCTGGAATTCCAGTATTAGCCATAGGCTTACCTTCAAAGATAAGTTTTCCTAGATTATGCCCTCTCATAGTTTCAATAACTACATCTACATCTTCTCCAGCTGTAAATCCGGGTCCTAGCCCTATTGTAATTGGAGCCATCTCTCTATTTGTTCCGTAATTTTTTTTAGCTAAAATACCATCTATTACTACTTGTGGTTTTAATTTATATATAGATTTTCCAGTAGAATCAACTAATACAGGAATCTTTTTTTCTCTCCAGACTTGTTCAATATCTTCAATAGAGTTACAAAGTTTAGCTGTAACTCCCTCTATTGTCATCTCTTTTTCATAGATAGCTTCACAAAAAGCTACCTTTCTTCTTATAGCAGAAGGTTTTTCAATCTCTAAAACCAACACTTTAAATCCTGCTCTATATAATTTTTGAATACTACCAGTGGCTATATCTCCACCACCTCTAACAATAACCAAAGTTTTATTAATTTCTAACATTTTCTCAACCCCTTTACCTCATCCTTACTTCTAGCATAATCTAGTTTATAAAATATGTCAATATAATTTTTTATATAGAAATATTTTGATAAATATGTTATATTAGAAGTGTAGAAAAAATTAGAAAAGAGGAAAAAATTAGATATAAATGAGAGATAAGTTAAATAGAAATATAGATTATTTAAGGCTCTCTATAACTGATAGATGTAATCTCAGATGTAAATATTGTATGGGGGATAAAGATATAGTTTTTCTTCCTAAAGATGAGTTGTTGTCAGTTGAAGAGATAGGAAGGGTAACAAAGATATTTTCAGACTTAGGAATAAAAAAAATTCGTATCACTGGAGGAGAACCGTTAGTTAGAAGGAATTTTAGAGATATTGTTGAAACTATAAATAATATTGAAGATATTGAAGAGATTAATATTACTACTAATGGAATTAGGTTAAGTGAGGAGTTAGAATTTTTAAAAGATAAAAAAATTCATAGTTTAAATATAAGCTTGGATACATTGAAAAAAGATTTATTTAAAGAGATTACTGGTGGTGGAGATTTAGATAAGGTATTATTCTCTTTACATAGAGCTATAGAGCTAAAATTTAAAAGAATTAAACTCAATGTTGTCCTTGTTAGAGGAAAAAATGACAGTGAGATAATGGATTTTGTAAATCTAACAGAAAAGTATCCAATCGATATTAGATTTATTGAGCTTATGCCAATAGGATTGGGAAAAGAGTATGTTCCAATCTCAAATGATGAGGTTAAAGATATTATTTTAAAGGAGAAAAAACTAACTCCATTTGATGAAAAAATAGGTTCGGGGCCTGCAACTTATTACAAAACAGAAAAAGGAATAGGGTGTGTAGGATTTATTACTCCTATATCACATAATTTTTGTGAAAAATGTAATAGGGTAAGAGTAACACCAGAGGGATTTTTAAAACTTTGTTTACATTGGAATGATGGTTTAAATTTAAAAGGGTTACTTAGAGCAGGTGTATCTGATGAATTAATAAAAGAAAAAATACAATTAGCTATAGACAGTAAACCAGATAGACATAAAATGGAAAAAAAAGATGATGAAAATTTTGACAAAAGATATATGAATGAAATTGGAGGATAAGATGGCAAAAATAGTAGCAGTATGTATCAGTGAAAAGAAAGGAACTCAAAAGGTTAATGTACATGAGGGAGTTTTAATTGAAAACTTTGGTTTAGAAGGAGATGCTCATGCTGGAAACTGGCATAGACAAGTGAGTCTACTTTCTAAAGAAAAAGTTACAGATTTCATTGCAAGAGGTGGAAATGTAGTAGATGGAGATTTTGGAGAAAATCTTATAGTAGAGGGAATGGATTGTGCAAAACTACCTGTTGGAACTAGATTAAAAATCAATGATGATATTATATTAGAAGTAACTCAAATTGGTAAAGAGTGTCATTCACATTGTGCAATCTACCATGCTGTAGGAGATTGTATTATGCCTAGAGAGGGAATATTTACCATTGTAATAAAAGGTGGAAAAGTAAAAGAGGGAGATAGTATTGAGATAATTTAATTATTATCTCTTTTCTTTTTTTATAATATATGATATAATCATCAAAGTGATTAAAAAATAAAAATATTTTAAATAATAAAAAAAATATATTAAACTAAAAGAATTGAACATAATAATTCTGAGTAATGGAGGTATGAGATTGAAAAAAGACATAAGTATTAAAAATGTTACTAAAAGCTATGATGGAGTTCAAGTATTGAAAAACATCAACTTGGATATAAAAGATGGAGAAATTTTTTCTATTTTGGGACCTTCGGGGTGTGGTAAAACCACCTTGCTTAGAATGATAGCAGGATTTACAGAGCCAGATGGGGGAGTTATCTATTTAGGAGATGAGGATATTACAAAACTTCCACCTAATAAAAGAAATGTAAATACAATATTTCAAAAATATGCACTATTTCCACATTTGACTGTATATGAAAATATAGCTTTTCCTTTGAGATTAAAGAAAATAGATGATGCAACTATAGATAGTGAAGTTAAAAAATTTGTAAAATTAGTGGGACTTTCTGAGCATATTAATAAGATGCCTAATCAGCTTTCTGGAGGACAACAACAAAGGGTATCTATAGCTAGAGCTTTGATTAATAAGCCAGGACTCCTATTATTAGATGAACCTCTTTCAGCACTAGATGCCAAGTTAAGACAAAATCTATTGATTGAATTGGACTTGATACATGAAGAGGTAGGAATTACATTTATATTTATAACACATGACCAGCAAGAAGCTCTATCAATATCAGATAGAATAGCTGTAATGAATAAAGGGGAGATTTTACAAGTAGGAACTCCAGCAGAGGTATATGAATCTCCAGCTGACTCTTTTGTTGCTGACTTTATAGGAGAGAATAACTTCTTTGAAGGAACAGTTACAGAGATTATGGATAAAGAGTTTGCAAAATTTTATAATGAGAAATTAGGAAGTCTAGTTTTTGAAATGGACAAACCTGTAAAAGTTGGAGATAGAGTTAAGGTATCTATTAGACCAGAGAAGATTAAATTATCTAAAACTATGCCAAAGGCTGTAAATGAGAATGAAAAAATAAATGTTTTAAAAGTATATGTAAATGAATTAATTTATTCTGGATTCCAAAGTAAATACTTTGTTTTCTTAAATAATGATAAAGAGTTAACTTTTAAGGTATTTAAACAACATGCTGTGTATTTTGATGATAATGATGAGGGAGCTATCTGGTGGGACGAAGAAGCATATATAGCTTGGGACGCTGATGATGGTTTCTTAGTAGAGGTGATATCTGGTGAAGAAAAGTAAACTTGGTACATACTACACTCTTCCAATAGCACTTTGGTTGATAGTTTTCTTTGCTATCCCAATGGTTATTGTATTAGCATATGCCTTTTTGAAAAAGGGAACTTATGGTGGAGTAGAGATGGAACTTTCACTAGCTAGTTTCTATATATTTACAGACAAGGTTTTTTTGACAATTCTGTTTAAAACAGTTTATATATCTATTATGGTAACTATATTTACAGTACTATTATCAATACCTACTGCTTATTATATAGCTAGGTCTAAATATAAAAAAGAATTACTATTTTTAGTAATTATTCCTTTCTGGACAAATTTTTTAATTAGAATCTATGCTTGGATAGCTGTATTGGGAAATAATGGATTTTTAAATAATGTATTATTGAAATTAGGAATAATAGATGCTCCATTACAACTATTGTACAATACAGGAGCTGTTATACTTATCTCTGTATATACTAGCTTACCATTTGCTATACTTCCTCTATATGCTGTAATAGAGAAGTTTGATTTCTCTCTTATAGAGGCAGCTAGAGATTTAGGGGCTACTAATAGAGAAGCTTTTTTCAAAGTTTTTATTCCTAATATAAAACCGGGAATTATAACTGCTGTACTGTTTACATTTATTCCAGCTCTAGGTTCATATGCTGTACCGAAGTTAGTAGGAGGAACACAGGCTACAATGTTAGGAAATATAATTGCTCAACATCTTACTGTTACTAGAAACTGGCCTCTAGCTTCTACAATTTCAGCAGCTCTTATAATAGTAACTTCAATAGCTATACTATTATTTATGAAGCTTAGCAATAAAGAAACAAAACTAGAGGTGGTGGCTGAAGATGAATAAAAGAAGAACTTCATTATTCTTTTTTATACTTTCAATGTTATTTTTCTATATTCCCTTAGTTATATTGATAGTATATTCATTTAATGATGGAAAATCTATGGTATGGAAAGGATTTTCATTAAAATGGTATAGAGAGTTATTTATGTATTCAGATAATATTTGGAAAGCTTTTAGATATAGTGTAGGAATAGCTATTGTATCTGGGCTTACTTCTACAATTATTGGAACTCTTGGAGCTATTGGACTTCAATGGTATGACTTTAAAGGAAAAAAATATTTACAAACACTTACTTATGTTCCTTTAGTTATTCCAGAGATAATTTTAGGGGTTTCTCTTCTTATTTTATTTGCTACAATAAAGTTTGAATTGGGACTTACTACTATATTTATAGCTCATACAACATTTAACATTCCTTTTGTACTATTTATAATACTATCTAGACTAGAGGAATTTGATTATTCCATAGTAGAGGCTGCTTATGACCTTGGAGCAACAGAGTGGCAAGCTCTTACAAAGGTAATTATTCCTGCCATACTTCCAGGGATAATATCTGGATTTTTAATAGCTGTAACTCTATCTTTTGATGATTTTGTTACTACATTCTTTGTAGCAGGACCAGGTTCATCAACACTTCCACTTAGAATCTATTCTATGATAAGATTAGGAGTTTCTCCTGTTATCAATGCACTATCAGTTTTACTAATTGGTATATCTATAATTTTAACTCTATCTACTAAGAGTCTACAAAAATATTTGATAAAATAATCTCTTGGAAAATAGAGAAAATTATAGTATAATCTAGTAAAGAAAACTTTGGGAGGACTTAACAATGAAGAAACTATTAAAATTTTTACTAACTTTAACACTTGTACTTACTGCTTTTTCTTGTACTAGTCTAAGAGATATAGCTAGAAGAGAGGAAGCTGCTAAATATAATGACATCAGAGCAACTTTTATTACAACACAGGGAGATATTACTTTTTATCTTTATCCAGAAGCTGCTCCTATAACAGTGGCAAACTTTATAAACCTTGCTCAAAGAGGTTACTATAACAATACTAAAATACATAGAGCTGTTGAAAACTTTGTTGTTCAAGGGGGAGATCCTACAGGAACTGGTACAGGAGGACCTGGATACTCTATTCCAGATGAATTTGTAAACTGGTTAGACTTTTTCCAACAAGGTATGTTAGCTATGGCAAATGCTGGAACTGGTACAGGAGGTTCACAATTTTTTATGACTCTATATCCTGCTGATTGGTTAAATGGTAAACATACTATATTTGGAGAGTATGTAAGTGATGTAGATTTTGAAAGAATCAAAAAATTAGAAGTAGGAGATATAATTAAAGAGATTAGATTTAGTGGAGATATTGATTTCTTCTTATCACTTCACAAAGAGCAAATAGATGAGTGGAATAAAATATTAGATACTACTTACCCAGGATTAAAAGAGTATCCTGTAAAACCAATAGAGGAGTATCAAGGGGAAGCTCTTGCTTATAAAGAGGAGTTAACTAGAATATATACAAGACAAGAAGAGAAAAAAGAGGATAAAGAGTGGCCTATTCCTAGATTTATCAGAGCTATTGAGAAAAAAATCAAGGGAGAAGAGGCAACATCTTCTTATGAGTTTTAATTGTTAGATATTAATTAAAAAATAACTTTGTTTAAAGAGTAAGGAGCAAGTACGGCTTAGCTTACTAAAAACACAAATTTTAAATTTATAATTGTGTTTTTAATGTTCGCTTTTGCTGACTTGCTCTATTTATTCTCTTTATTATTTAATTTAAGAAGGAGCTGAAATGGGAATAAGATATAATAAAATAAAAGATAAGCATCAGAGAGAGATAGTTTTATTAAAAAGTTTTCCATGTAAATATGGAAAGTGTAGTTTCTGTAACTATATAGAGGATAATTCTTTAAATGAAGAGGAGATAGATAGAGTAAATTTTGAAGTATTAAAAGAGATAACAGGAGAATATGGAGTTTTAGAGGTAATCAATTCTGGCTCTGTGTTTGAGTTAACTCCAAAAACTTTAGCTGAAATCAAAAGAATAGTAATAGAAAAAAATATTAAAACTCTATATTTTGAAATTTATTATGGATATATCAAAAGGCTTAAGGAGATAAGAGATTATTTCAAAGGAATAGAAATTAGATTTAGAATGGGACTAGAAACTTTTGATAATGAGTATAGAATAAAAGGGTATAATAAAAATTTTTCTTTAAATGAGGAGCAACTTTTAGAAATAGGAAAAGAGGTTTATTCTGTATGTTTACTTATCTGTACTAAAGGACAGAGTAAAGAGATGATCAAAAGAGATATTGAGTTAGGGCTAAAATATTTTAAAGCAATCACTATTAATATCTTTATAGATAATGGAACTATTGTAAAAAGAGATAATGAATTAGTTAAATGGTTCGTTGAAAATTACTCCTATTTAGCTGATGATGATAGAGTAGAGCTTTTGATAGATAATAAAGACTTAGGAGTTTTTGAGCAATAATTGAATTTATAAAGTAAATATGATATAATTTAAAAAAGTTGCTCTAGTAGCTCACTAGGCAGAGCACTTGCATGGTAAGCAAGAGGCAGGTGGTTCGAATCCACTCTGGAGCACCATTTTATTTTAGAGGGTGAAGACTATGAATTTAGGAAAATCTAATTTAAAAGTTCCAAGAGTAGCTATTGGTTGTATGAGAATTAATAGTATGAATATTGAAGAACTTGCAGAGTATATAAAGTTTTGTGTAGATAATGGATTAAATTTTTTTGACCATGCTGATATCTATGGAAGAGGAGAGTGTGAAAGACTTTTTGGCAAAGCTTTAAAACTCTCTGGAATAAAAAGAGAGGATATAGTCATACAATCAAAATGTGGAATAGTTCCAGGAAAGATGTATGATTTTTCTAAAGAGTATATTATAAAATCTGTTGATGAAATTTTAGAGCGTTTAGATATAGATTATTTAGATATTTTAGTACTACATAGACCAGATGTTTTAGTAGAGCCTGAAGAGGTAGCAGAAGCTTTTGAAATTTTACATTCTAGTGGTAAAGTAAGATATTTTGGAGTATCTAATCATAAACCTTCACAGATAGAGTTATTAAAAAAATATTTAAAGCAAGATTTATTAGTAAATCAATTGCAATTTAGTCTTCCTTTTTCTAATATGATAGCTAGTGGAATGGAAGTAAATATGCTTACTGATGGTAGTTTTGATAGAGATGGAAGTGTTCTTGATTATTGCCGTCTACATGATATGACAATACAAGCTTGGTCACCTTTTCAATATGGATTTTTTGAAGGGGTATTTATAGGAAGTGAAAAATACCCAGAGTTAAATAAAAATTTAGAAGAGTTAGCTAAAAAATATGGGATAACACCTACTGGAATAGCAACAGCTTGGATATTAAGACACCCAGCTAAGATACAGATGATAGCTGGTACGACAAAAATTTCAAGACTACAAGAGATAATAGATGGAAGTAAGGTAACTCTTAGTAGAGAAGAATGGTATAAACTATATCTAAGTGCTGGACATATTTTACCATAATATTTGTTTAAAACTTATTGAAATTTAAAGGGAGTCTCAATATAAATTTGAAAACTCCCTTTATTATTTTATAAAAATTCTGATCTATTGCTCAATATTATTTATTAAAATGATTTCCGTGGATATCATCATAGTTGTCAGTAGCATACTCTTTTTCTTGGATTTTTTTCATATCATATTTGATTTGCTCAGCAATGATAGAAACATATTTAGCTAAAGTTTCTTGTTTTTCTAATAAAAGTTTCTTTTGTTCAGCGTCAGTAGAAGTTTCAAACTCTTCACTTTTAATAAAATTATTAAGTCTTTCTAGTCTTGCAACTTCTGCATCATACTCATCTCTGATGTATTTCATATTTCTTTCGATACTCATAATTGTTCCTCCTATTAGTTTAATATAATATTTGTTCTATGCTCATATTATACTACTTTTATAGAAATTTACAAGAAAAATTTAAATTAATTGTGGAGCTAAATTTTCATATTCCTTCATAGAAGTTCTAGCATATTTTCCTAGAGCTAAAAGAGCTATAAGATTAGGAAGTACCATCATTCCATTAAACATATCAGCCATTTCCCAAACTAAACTAACTTTTAAAGTTGAACCAATAATAATCATCAACATAACAACAACTCTATAAATATTTATTGAAATATTATTTTTGAAAAGGTATCTAATATTAGCTTCTCCAAAAAAGTACCAACCAACAATAGTAGAGAAAGCAAAGAAAAATAAGCATATAGCTATAAAACTATCACCAAAACTTCCAAGAGTATTGATAAAAGCGTTTTGAGTAAGAATAATACCCTCTCCCTCTTTAACTCCAGATGTAAGAATAACAAGAGCTGTTCCAGTAAGAACAACGAATGTGTCTATGAATACTGTAATCATAGCTACTATTCCTTGCTCTCCAAAGTGTTCAACCTTAGCAATAGCATGTGCATGAGGAGTAGAACCCATACCAGCTTCATTAGAGAAAAGTCCTCTAGCAACTCCATATCTAATAGCTTTTTTTACACTGATTCCCATAGCTCCTCCAAGAGCTGCTTCTGGATTAAAAGCTGAATAGAATATTGATGTAATAGCTGGAATAATCTCTTTATAATTTAAGAATATAATTATGATACAAGCTAATATATATAGTCCAGCCATTATAGGTACGATTTTTTCTGTAACTGAGGCTATTCTTTTTATTCCTCCAAAGAATACAAATCCAGCTAAAATTGATATTATTACTCCAACAAATAGAGGAGATACTCCAAAGGCGTTATTGAAAGCTACGGATATAGAGTTAGCTTGTACAGCGTTTCCCATAAGACCAAGAGCTAAGATACAAGCTACTGAGAAGAAAATAGCTAACCCTTTAGAAAGCCATCTATTTTTTAAAGAGTTTTCTATATAGTAAGCTGGACCTCCTGTAATATGCCCATCTACTCTTCTTTTAAATACTTGTCCTAATATAGCCTCTACATATACAGTTGCCATACCAAAGAAAGCACTTATCCACATCCAAAATATAGCTCCTGGACCTCCTGAAGCTATTGCTGTAGCAGCTCCAGCTAGGTTTCCTGTTCCTACTTGAGCAGCAACAGCTGTGGCTAAAGCTTGGAAAGAAGACATTCCATTTTTATCAGCTTTTTTACCATTTAGATTTACAGAACCAGTTACCTGTTTTAAACCTTCTCCAAATTTTCTGATTTGAATAAAGTTAAGCTTTAATGTAAAATAAACTCCAGTTCCCATTAATAAAATAATAAGAAAGTTTCCCCATAAAAATTCATTGACTTTTGTTACAATCTCCTGCATTGTAATTCCTCCTGTTTTCCATTTTTTAAATTGAATAAAAAAAGAAGGTAGAGTCTACCTTCTGGGAATCAAAAAAGAATTATACAAAAAAATAAATATATATTGCATAATTCCTCTGTCCTTTTACCTGAGAGTTTAGTCCAATTACTTGGGTTTGCTCCTTCGGTGCTCTACGAGTCTCTCCAGAGGTTCGTCCAATATAGGTCCATTTGCCTGAAAGATTTACTTCGTCGGCGGTTAGATTAAACTAACTCTCTCCCTATATCTTCATCCGAGTTTTTATTCAATTTTCTTATAGCATTAATGATAAAATATTTTTTATATTTTGTCAACAGAAATTTTGAAATAAAATTTTAAAATGAAAATCTATTCAAAAAATAAATAAAAGGAGCTATTTTTGTATAACTCCTTTAATCTTTTAAATCTTTTAAATATTGTAACTTAATAGAACTCTCTTTCATATAGTAATTTAAATATCTAGTATCTAAATCTTTATTTTTCTCTTTGTAATCTTTCATACCTTGAAAAAAGTTAGAGAAATCTTTTTCAAGACTAGCCCGTTTTTTTTCATTTATCTCGTCGTCCATAAGGTAGTCTAAATTTTTAGATAGTTTTAAATATCTAGCATTTACTTTTTCTGGTGTATATGAGGTACAACTACTTAAAATTAGAGTTAAAAATAAAATAGTAGTTAGATAAAGTTTCATTGATACCCCCTATAAAAAATGGCGACCCCGATGTGGTTTGAACACACAACCTATTCCTTAGGAGGGAATTGCTCTATCCAATTGAGCTACGGGGTCTTTACCAAACTATTATACACTATAATTTAAAATTTGAAAAGACTTTTTTTCAATTAAGTTAAACTTTTAATCATATAGAATAGATGTTTTTGTCCAATTCCACTTAAACTTCCAATTTTATATAGATAATCTATTACCTTTTCACTCCTATTTAAATCCATATTTGAATATTTATAAAAAGAAACAATCTCCCTTAAAATGTGAGCATCACTTCCAAATGTAGCTGTAAGATTATATTTTTCTCTAAGTTCTCCAGCTAGTAGATTTCTTACCATAGGAAGAGCATGGTTGTGTGTTTCTAATGAATCTACTTTAGTAATAACATCATAGATATATTTTTTATTGTTTATAAAATTTTTTTGTACAACTCCATAGATATGTGGAATTGATTTATGACACTCCCATTGATTTAGCACATCAAGATATTCATAAATATTTCTATGAGTTTTAGCCATTCTCTTAATATTTCTATATTGTTCTACCTCTTTTCTATAAAACTCCTCTAAGTCCTCTATTTTTTTAAAGTAAACTAATAGTTCAAAACCATCTTCACAACCGACTTCTATACCAGGAATATTATTAATTCCAAGCTCTTTTAACTTGATAGCTCCTCTAATTTCATTGTGGTCAGTTACAGAGATTAAATATCTCTTATCCTCTAGAAAGCTTTTTAAAAATTCTGGCTGGATAAAACTATCTGAAGCTGTAGTGTGAATATGTAAGTCATAGTAAAAGTTTCCAGCATATTTAAAATCGCTTTCTATAAATGGAAAGAAAAAATCAGAAAGTTTTTGAAATTCTATCATAGTATATCACTCTTCTTTCAATTACATAATAGGAGCAAGTAATCTACATACTGACTCCTTAAATTTAATATAGTAACTTCTTTTACTGTATTCACTTCTTAATAATCTAGTACTATGCTTGATATCATTAAAGAAAATCTTTCTAAATGATTGAGCTACATCTTTTTCGTAGATATTGACATTGATTTCAAAATTTTGATAGAAACTTCTATAATCAAAATTAGCTGTACCAGTTGAAACAACTTCATCATCTACTACAATTAATTTACTGTGTATAAAACCTTTATTATATTTATAAACCTCTACTCCTAAATCTAATAACTCTCCTACAAAATATTGATTTATCCAATAGATGAAGAAATGGTCTGGCTTATCAGGTATCATAATTTTTATTTTTACTCCAGATAGTGAAGCTATCTTAAGAGCTTCTAGAACACTGTCATCAGGAACAAAGTATGGAGTTTGAATGTATATATATTTTTGAGCTTCCATAATAAGTTTTAGAGCATTATCTCTTATTGTTCTAAACTGATAATTAGGTCCACTACTAACTACTTGAATATGACCACTATGACGTCCCCTAGTTTCAATTAATTTTTCTAGCACCTCTCTGTTATATTTATACTCTCTATCTAATACAACTTTCTCTTTTTTAACTATATTCCAAGAGAAGAAAAACTCTTGCTCTAATTCCAAGCAAGCTTCACCTAATATTTTAAGTCCTGTATCTCTCCAATAACCTAGTTTTCCTTCTCCTAGATACTCATCTCCTATATTGAAACCTCCGATATATCCAAACTTCTTATCTATTAAACAAAGCTTTCTATGGTCTCTATAATTAGCTCTTAAGTTAGCTATTTTAAAAAAGGGGAAGTGTGAAGGAAAAAATACTCCTGTTTCCACGCCATACTTATTTAATTTCTTTAACATCTTTTTGCTGTATCCACCAGCACCATCAACTATGACTCTAACCTTTACTCCTTCTTGAGCTTTCTCTTTTAAAATATCAGCTATTTTACTACCAAGGTTATCATTTCTAAAAATGTAGTATTCCATAGCTATACTCTCTTTGGCACTTTTTAAGTCTTTCATTATAGAATTAAAAAAATCATTTCCATCAGTAAAAATCTCACTTATATTAAGAGAAGTCAATCTATTTTTAGAGGAAACTTCTACATATGAGATAAGTTGCTCCCATTTACGAAGTTCTTTATGTTCTGAGAATCCCATAATTTCTTTACTAATTAAAAATTTCCACTTATAGTATTCATTGACCACTCTTTTTTTACGAAAGCTAAGTCCAAAGAAAAGGTAGGCAATAAATCCAACATACGGTGCAAGCGTTAAAAGAACTATCCAAAATAGTGTAAACAATGGATTTCTTCTTTCTAATAATACTATGATTAGCATAAAAATTATATTTGTAAAAACAATATAATCACTAAAAAAAGTAAGAAAAATATTCATAATTTCACCTCTTAATTTATTGTAACATTTTTTTTCAAAAAAATCTTGACATTTTTTAATTTTTTTGTTGTGTATTTACGATTTTTAAGCTATACTAATAGTGAATACTTTTTTATGAGGCAGGTGAACAAAGATGAAAAGTTTTTTTGATAAATTTGAAAAAGAACAAAAATTCAATCTCTTTACTGGGGATTTTTTAAATAAATTATGCGGCTACCCAACTAGAAGTGACATTTCAGAAGCTATTTTATCTGAAATAAGAAGCTCAGCAAAGAATTATATAAAAGATATGAACTCTTTTTCTGATATAGTTCAAGCTTATCTTGATGCAGTTGTAGATACAAAGAAAAACTTAGTAAGACAAATAAAGGAAAATTTTGAATACAGATATAATATTGATTTAGAGATTTATAGAAATATTATTAATTCAAAATACTTTGAAACTATTTTTACAATAAATTTTGATGGTATTTTAGAGAATAATTTTTCTGATAAAATTGAAAAAATTACACCTTATGAAATGAAAGAGATATCTGATAATAAAATTGGTTATTATAAATTTTTAGGAGATATTGCAAGTATAGGAACAGTTTTTATCTCTAGTCAAGATATTAGAAAATTAAAAACATTAGATTTTTATACTGAATTTTTCCAAAAAGTAAGAGAGCAGTTTACATTAAGACCAACTCTATTTCTTGGTGTAAATTTAGAAGACTCTGATTTATTAAATATTTTAGATTTTATACTAACTCCAATAAAAGATTTACAAAGCATATATATGGTAACATCTACTACGATTATAAGTAGCAAGTCTGCAGAGTTAATCAGCAAATATAATATAAAACTTATTACTTCTGGTACTAAAGACTTTATCGATTACTTTAAGGAGCTTTCAGAAAGTGAGAATAAAGTTTTAACTGAAAAAAAGTTTGTGTGGTAGTATCAGAGGAAAATAATCCCAAAAGTACTACCACTGATAATACAGAAAAGGATGAGATTATAAGTTCTTTGAAATTAGATTATGATTTATCTTCTGATAGTAACACAGTATTGAATGAGGAAAAAGAGGATATTATTGAGAGTTCTGAAGATATTGATGGAAATGAAGAGAGTATTGATAATCTTGATAATATCGAAGAAAAAGAAGAGAGAGAGGGTATTTTATCTGAAACAGATATAATTGACAATGTGGAAGAGATAGTTGAAGAAGAAAATGGGGAGATAACTTCAAAAGAGGTTGTAGTTCCGTTTGAAAGAGGAATTGAAACAGGGCTTGAAATTTTATACACTTCTATGAAGTTAAATAGTTTCCCTATAAAAGAGAATAACCTTCCTATGCATGAAGAGATTATTGAAAATATCAGTTTAAACAACTGTAATTTAAATATAGGAAAGACGCTTTTATCAAATGTAAATGTTAGAATATTAGGTTATAAGAAATTTAAATTGATAGAGTTTAAAACTCGTGAGTTTAAATTGGCTTTGAGTGTTGGATTATTTGATGGAAATACCATAAGAAAAACTGAAGATTATTTTAGCTATGAGATTTTTAGTAAGTTAAAAAATATTAGGGTACAGGCTGTAGCAAAGATATTAAAAAATATTTTTTCAGGGGAATTAATTTCGTTTCAAATAAAAGATTTATATGGAGATATTAGATTTGAAAATCCTATTCAAGCTAGAAAATTTGAGATTATCATTGAAAGTATAAAAAAATATGAAGAGTGTATGAATTTAGTAAATACTTCAAAGGTTAGAAACTTTTCAGAAAGTTCACTTCAATTTTACACACTTCATTTACTATATAGTTATTTAAATAAAAATACTACTATTGACAGTTGGTTAAACTTTAGAATAACTAATAAATATGAGATCAATTCTGGAGATAAACTTTCTTTTATAAAAATACATGAGTTAAATATACGTGGATTTAATTATAATTTGAAAGAGTATGTCACAATAAAAGGAGCATTATCTGAAAAAGAGGTCAATATTGAAAAAAATATTGTTTCAGGTTATAGAAAAATGGTAGAAATAAGATTAGAATTGATTGAAAAGTAATTTATATAAGGGGTGGATTAGCTTAACATGTTAGATAAAGAGCAGTTTTTTAAAGAGTTTTCAATAGATAAGGAGTATTTTGAATCAACTGGACTTGTCTGGGATGAACTTGTTAAGATTTACGATAATTATGTTGCATTAGTTCCTCAACTTGAAAAGGAAGCTGAGTATATTGTATCTAAGCTGATAGATGTTCCGAGTGTTCACTCTGTAAGAAGAAGAGTAAAAAAACCAAAACATCTTATAGAAAAAATAATTAGAAAAGGAAGAAAATATGTTGATAGGGGAATATCTTTAGAAACATACAAAGAGATTGTAACTGACTTAATAGGAATTAGAGTTTTACATCTTTTTAAAGATGATTGGAAAGATATACACCATGAAATAATGGGACTATGGGAGATAAGAGAAACTCCACAAATAAATATTAGACGTGGGGATTACAATGTAATTCAACTTCAAGAGAGTATCTCTGAAATGAATTGCGAGATAATAGTGAGAGATCATGGATATCGTTCTGTGCACTATTTGATAGGAGTACCTGTAACTAAAAAAGATGAAATTCTAGTAGAAATTCAAGTAAGAACAGTTTTTGAAGAGGCTTGGAGTGAGATAGACCATTTGATGAGATATCCATATGATGTTGATAATCCTGTAATAACTGAGTATTTAGCAATTTTTAACAGAATTGTTGGAAGTGCTGATGAGATGGGAACATTTATAAAAAATATGAAATCTCATTTTACTTTGAAACCTGAGGAAAGTGTTGATAATAGAGAGTTAGACACAAAATTTAAATAAGGGTTGTCGCAAATTCTTAAATTGAAATCAAAAATAAAAATATTTAAAAATATAAAAGGAAAAAAGTTTACTTCCAATCGCTAGTGCTTACGCAATGCTCATTACAGTAAATTTTTTTCCTTTTCCTTTACCCTTCTTTTACCCTGATTTCAATTTAAGAAATTTATTAGGAGAGAGAATAATATTCAAGAATGACGAAGATTGAGAAGAATAAATAGAGCAAGTCAGCGAAATCGAATGCTAAAAAATATAACTGTTTGAGTGAAACGAGTTTTGTGTTTTTAGTGAGATAAGCCTACTTACTCTTTATTCTTTGAACGAGAGTCATTCTTGAATTATTTATATTTACTTTAATTTCTTAAATTGCAACAGCTCCTATTTATTTTATAGACAGCAAAATTGATTGCTATCTTCATCATACCTATATCCCTTTGCTAACATTCTTTCTAATAGTTCCTCCATATCTATATCCTCATCATCACATAGTTCGGAAAGAGAGGAGTATTTATCTCTCAACCTCATATTTAACATGCTGTATGCTATATTAATATCCATCATTAAGTATTTATTTTTCATTTCTTAGCTCCTTTTTTATTCTTCTAATTATATCTTTTCTATCTATTGGTATATTATTGTAATAAGCACTTTCTAGCTCTCTATTTAATTCTATAAAATCATTAGAAAATCCAAGTTTAACTAGCCTATCTTCAAGATGTACCTTAGGACTAAAATTATATTTTCTCTTCATAAAATGGCAATAAGCTTCATAAAATTCTTTATCATCTTTAGCAGATTTTAGAGCGTTAATATCATCTAAAGATGATTTTTTATCTTTTTTGGTAAGAAGATATACTATAACTATTCCTTCAACAATTACCAAAGTAATAAGTTCTATAATTAATAGGTTATTATTTTTACTTTGACTCTTTTCCTCCACACCAATACTATCTATTTTAATCTCTTCTAAAGGTTGAGTAGTATTTGAAATAGTGTTATTAGTAGTATTAGAGATAGTAGGTATAGTTGGAGTTGGTTGTGTAGTAGAAATACTTCCATTTCCATTGACAACTATTTTTTTAGGTGTGATAATTAAAAAATCATATTTTTTCTCTTTAGTATTAAAATATGGGATTTTAATCTCTGGAGTAGTAAGCTCTCCACTTTTTTTAGGGATAAGAGCTACTTCGAAAGTTTTTTCAGCATAATATTTTCCATTTTCTACTTTTTCATCTGTAGATTTCAAGCTTTCAAAAACATTAAAATCATTAAATTGAGTAGTTATAATTTTTTCTAATGAGTCTAAGTTAGCATCTCCAAATATTTTAACATTTAATACTATAGATTGTCCAAAGTTTATATTATCACTATTCCAAGAGTAATCTATTTTAGGAGTTCCAACTATATTTTGAAATCCCATAGGTTTATCAGTTGGAAGAGGAAGAATATTTATTTTTATACTGTTTCCACCAAAGTATTTAGGTGGTGTAGTTTCCTCAAAGAAAAAATCTCTTCTTCCAGTGCTTTGAGTAATTGCCATCTGTCCAGATTTAATAGTTTTTTCTCCAGAGGAATTAGGTTGTAATATTCCTCTATAAATTCCTAATTTTAGACCTTGTTTACCAGATGGAGCTCTAAAATATGATTGTTCATACCCTCCCTTTGTAATAACAGGACTGATATCCTTTTCTGAAAAATCATTAAATTGAGGTGCTCTACTATATCCTACTGAATTTATATTTACAGTTGTTAAAAAGTTTTCTTCATATACAATTTTTTCTCCAAAGTAGAAACTATCTCCATTTTTAATAGAAGTTTCTACTGACATATCATCAGATATATTTTGTACACTTTCTTTTTGTACCTCTATATTTAAAGTATTTGATTTTTCATTTTTTCCTGTGATACTTACACTTAAAGGGAAAGTTTTAATTTCATTAGCCATTACTGTATAACTATCAATTTTTTCATTGGTTTTATTTCCATTGATATAGGAATATTTGCTTTGTGTTCCTTTTGATAGGATTTGTAGATTTTCAATCCCCTCTATCTTATAATCTTTTTTATCTTCATTTATAAATTTTACCTGTATATTAAATGGTTCATTAATAGCTGGTTTAGTATTAGAAGAATCCAATATTATATCAGCTAAAGATAGAAAAGATGTCATAAGAAAAAGAGTAGCAACTATTTTTTTCATCTTTTTATCTCCTTTACCATCTGTTTGATGGATTATTGCTATTGATATCCATAACTCTCTCATTATTTTTAAAAGATTGTTTTTCATTTCCCTCTAATCTTTTTAGAATAGCTCTCACTTCTTGCTCTCTTATCTCCTCTTGACTTGGTTCTTTCATATTTTGAGGAGCAGTATTGGAGTTTTGGTTGTTCTCTTTTTTATCTGAGGACTCATTTTGATTTTCATTCTCTTGAGTATTGTCCTCATTTTGTTTATTATTTTGCTCATTTTGTTGAGAATTAGATTCTTGCTCCTTCTCATTATTCTGGTTTTCTTGAGAACTACTTTCTTTTTTCTCTTGCTCTTTATTATTAGAAGATTGATTTTCTTCATTACTTTGAGAACTTTTATCTTCTTGATTTTGAGAATCGTTATTATCTTTACTGTTTTGATTTTGCTCAGAATTTTCTTGAGAGTTATTTTGTTGATTTTGATTATTATTTTGATTTTCTTTATTCTGTTTCTCTTGTTTATCCTCTTGATTTTGTTGATTATCTTGGTTTTGTTGCTTACTCATATCTTCAAGCTTTTTTAAAGTAAGCTCATAGTTTTTTTTAATATTTATATCATCAGAAGTTTTCATAGCTAATTTATACTCTTCTAAGGCTTTCTCATAAAACTCTTTATTTTTATCTTGAGAGTTATCCCCTAAATAAACATAGGAGTTTCCTTTTAAAAATCCCTCTTCCACATTTGATTTAGTAACTTCCTCATAGTTTTTTTCCCTGTAGAAAGATTTTAAAACATTTAATTTTACTTGATTATTTTCTCTTAATTTAAGGACTTTTTCATACTCCTCTCTTCCATTAGAGTATTTTTCCTCTTTGATAAAATTGTTTCCCTTTTCTACAAAGTTATAGATTTTTAAGGGATTAAGAGATTTTATAACTAATATTATAGAGGCAACTAGAAATATTGTAGCAACTATTTTATTCCTCATCTTTTATCACCTCTTTTAATAGATACCCAATTAATATAAGTAATATACCTAGAGCTAGAGGATATTGAAAATATTTTTCATAGTTTTTTGTTTTTTCATTTCTTTGATTTTTTCTTTCTAAATTTATAGTATCATTTACGAAATTTTTAGAGGTATCAACTAAGTTATTTACTTCATAGTATTTACCATTATTTTCATTAGATATTTTTTGTAAAAAATCAGAGTTAAGCTTACTGATAACAGCAGAACCACTCTCATCTTTAATAAATCCTCTCTTTACTCCATTGAGATACTCTGGAATAACATTTCCCTCCTTAGTACCAACACCAATAGAATAAACATCTATCTTATTCTCTTTTACAAAATCAAGGGATTTCTTATCAAAATCTCCTCCATCAGAGATAACTATAACTGTTTTATTTTCACTACCTATCTCTTTAAAAGATTTTTCTGCCAACTCTAAAGCTTGGTATAATTCTGTTCCACCACCAGATATCAGAGTAGTATCTATGGCATTTATGTAGTTTTGAGTAATGTTGTAATCATCAGTAAGAGGCATCTGTATATATGCACTATCAGAGAAAGGAATAAATCCTACTCTATCTCCTTTTAGAGATTGAATAAGATTGGTAAGGACTCTCTTTCCAGCTTCCAATCTATTGGGATAGACATCTTCTGTAAGCATAGAACGAGATGTATCTATAAGAACATAGATATTCATTCCCTTTACTTCTATCTCTTCATCTTCTATCTCTTTTTGTGGAGATAATAGAGAGATTACAACTAATACACTTCCTAATGTCAGCAATAAAATTTTTATTATACTTATACGTCTTTTATTTCTTAATTTTAAAATATTTAATATATCTTTTCTTTTTCTCATACCCAAAATCATAATTAAGAGGAGAATAAGAGGAAAGATAAGATATATAGAGTTTTGTAGATTTCCAAATTCCATTGTTTCACCTCTTCTTATGGTATTTTGATATATTTTTTATATTCAAAAAAAGCACCTATTACTAGAAGTAGAAGAGCAATTTTTAAAATATTTTCATATAACTCATCTTTTTCATAATAGCTTCTTCCATCTATCTTAGTTTTTTCTAAACTATCTATTCTGTTAAAAATCTCTTGAAACTCCTTTTCACTTCCAGCTCTAAAATACTCTCCTCCTGTTGTAGAGGCAATATTTTTCAAAAGATTTTCATCAAGCTCAGTGTTTTTAACAGTGGTATGTCCAAAAGGCACACGTATCTGTATCTCTCTAGCTCCAATACCGATAGTATAGATTTTTATTCCTAACTCTTTTGCAATCTCACTAGCTCCCATAGGGCTCATCTCTCCAGAGTTATTCTCTCCATCTGTCATAAGTATTATAACTTTAGATTTTGCTTCAGAGTCCTTTAATCTATTTAAAGAAACTCCAAGCCCCATACCAATAGCTGTTCTATTGTTACTAGTGATATCATCTGTTGTTAGTTTAGAAGTAATATCTTTTACTACATTGTGGTCAAATGTGAGAGGAACTTTTGTATAGGCATCTCCACCAAATACAACAAGTGATATTCTATCATTGACTCTTTTATCTATAAACTCCTCTAAAAGTTTTTTAGCTGTTTCCAATCTGTTGGGTTTAAAATCTCTCTGTAACATAGATTGAGATAAATCTAAAGCTACTACTATATCTATTCCCTCTTTTTTTATAATTTTATTTTCAGATATGATTTGTGGACGAGCCAAAGCAATACACATAAGTATTAAAGAAAATAGAATAAGTATTTTTCCAATTAGATATTTTTTACTCTTCAATCTAAACTCTTTAAGAGGTTTTATACCTGGAATTTTTATTCCCTTTACCTTTTGTTTTCTAAAAAATAGATATATAATAATAGGAATAAGAAGTAAAAAATATGGAGAGGCAAATTTAAACATTTTTATCCCCCCTTACTTTTTCAAAAATTTCTCTAACTCTTTTTAAAGTTTCCTCTTTTAAATCTCTACTATCCTTAGAAAATTTATATCTATCAAGATTGTTTATAAATTTTATATCTTCACTATCTATCATACCTACAACTTCATAATTACCATTTATAAAGTGAGTTTGATATCTACTATCAATATACTCTCTAATTGCCATACTTAAATCAAAATCCCAAGTTTCATTGTTGATACTAGCAACTCTCTTTTCAAATTTCTCTTCTGGAGAGATATATTTCTCTTTCTTTTTAAATTTTACTCCTTTAACTAGATAGAGTAGAGATACAACTCCTAAAATGATTCCTACTATAAAGGTATATGGAAATTTTTCTTTATAAAGAGTAGTATCACTGTTATCACTTAAATGTGGATAGATTTCCTTATCATTTTCTTCCAATACAGATTTAATATTGAGAGTCAACTTTTTATCTCCTAATACTAAGCTATTCTCTCCTACTTTATACCCTCTTATAGAGAGAATATATCCATTTTCAGATTTCTCTATATTTCCTAATTCTAAATTAGATTTTCTAAATCCCTCAACTATTTTTTCTTTTTCAATTCCTGTTATCTTTACCTTTACTAAATCTCCAACATTTATATCCTTAGCTAAAAGGAGTGATGAGATTAAAAGAAATATCATTATTTTTTTCATACTCTTCTCCTTCTTTTAAAGTAATTAGCCAACTTTATTATATAGTTCTCATCAGTATAGAGAGTTAAAATATTTTTAGGTAACTCCTCTTCAATATGATAATCTCTATCAAAATTCTCTATAACTATCTCCTCACCTGTTTCAGCATCACTCATTGTAAAAATAGCACCTTTAGGTAGAGTTTCAAATTTTCTATCAGCTATTCTCAATGGTATTAAATCATGTTTTTGACTTACCAATTTCATAGCTTTCTCATAATTTTCATCTATAAAGTCACTTATTAAAAATACAATAGCTCTTTGCTTAGAGATTTTATTAAATGAGTAAAGTACTTTTGAAATATCAGTTCCTTTTCCTTTAGGTGTGATAGATAGAAAATTATCAAGGATAATAAGTCCCTGTTTTTTTCCTTTTTTCAGAGGTATTACCTTTTCTATATCATCACTAAAAAATATAGCTCCTACTTTATCATTGTTTTTTATAGCACTGAAAGCTAAACTTCCAACTAATTGAGAGATTAAATTTTGCTTAGCAGGAAAGTTATTAGATGAAGAAATATCAATTAAAAGATATATGCTCATCTCTCTTTCCTCTGTAAACTCTTTAATATATGTTTTTCTCTGTCTAGCACTTACTTTCCAATCTATTTTTTTTACATCATCTCCAGGAGCATATCTTCTTATATCAGAAAATTCCATTCCGTTTCCCTTAAAATAAGAACGATAATTTCCAGAAAAAATTTCATTAGCAAGGAGAGAAGAGGCTATCTCTATTTTTTTTATCTTTTTAAGTATCTCTTCTTTGTTCATTGTTACCTCCTATGGAAGTTCTACCCCTTCCATTATATCAGTAATTATATCTTCTACATCTTTTCCCTCTGCTTCTGCTTCATAAGTTAAGATAATTCTATGACGTAATACATCAAAGATAACTTTTTTAATATCTTGAGGTATGACAAAATCTCTTCCCTCTAAAAAAGCATTGGCTTTAGCAGAAACAACAAGGGCAATAGAAGCTCTTGGAGAAGCTCCACAACTTATATATTGATTACTTTCTCTAGTTTTAAATATGATATCCAAGATATAATCCATAAGTTTTTCATCAATGTGTATCTCTTTTATAAGTTTCTTTAATTCTTCTATCTTATCTTTGTTTAAAACTTCCTCTATCTCAATAGAATCAAAATCAGTTGTAGATGTTAAAAGTTTTAAAATATTTTTTTCCTCTTCCTTAGTAGGATACTCTATTTTTACTTTCATAAGAAATCTATCTTGTTGAGCTTCAGGTAATGGATAAGTTCCATCTTGCTCTATTGGGTTTTGAGTAGCTAATACTATAAAGGGTTTATCTAGTTTAAAAGTTTCATTAGCTATTGTAATTTGTTTTTCTTGCATAGCTTCTAATAGTGCAGATTGAACTTTAGCTGGGGCTCTATTTATCTCATCTGCTAAGATTATATTTGCAAATATTGGGCCTTTTTTAGTATAAAACTCCCCTGTCTTTTCATTGTAAATCTCAGTACCTATAATATCACTAGGTAATAAATCAGGAGTAAATTGTATTCTTGAAAATTTTAATCCAAGAGTTTGAGCTAAAGTATTTACAGTTAAAGATTTTGCAAGTCCAGGTAATCCTTCCAATAAGATATGGTTTCCAGTAAGTATTCCTATTAAGATTTTTCTTACCATATCATCTTGTCCTACAATTTTTTTCTGTATCTCCTTTTCTAGTTTGAGGATATTTCCTCTTTCAATCTCAATTTTTTCTTTTAAGTTTTCCATAGTTGCCTCCTTATATAAAAAAGTTTTAATCTATTTTAACATTAATATTAGACGAAAGAAGTTAGAAAATAGTTATAAAATTTTCTTTTTATTTAAGTATAGATAATTATAAATTTAAGAATAACTTTCGTTTAAAGAATAAAGAGCAAGTATAGTTTAGTTCGTTAAAAATACAAAACTTGGCTTTGCCTCAAACAGTTGTATTTTTTAGCACTCACTTTCACTGACTTGCTCTATTTATTCTTTTCAATCTTCGTTATTCTTGAGTTTTAATTTTATATTTCGTTAATAATATTTTTTAAAATTTCAATAACTTTATCTACTTCCTCTTCAGTATTGAAGTACCCAAAGCTAAATCTTACTGCCCCTTGTTCCACAGTACCTAAAGCTTCATGCATAAGAGGTGCACAGTGTCCCCCTGCTCTAGTAGAGATACCAAAATTAAGCAACTCTTCAGCTATATCCCCAGAGTCATACTCTCCAATATTAAGAGTTACAATAGGACATCTCTCTTTTTTAGAGAAATCTCCATATATTTTTATATGAGGAAGATTTTTTACTCCATTATAAAATCTCCACATAAGAGAGTCCTCTTTCTCTCTGATTTTATTCATACCTATCTTATTTATAAATTCTATTCCAGCATTGAGTCCAGCTATACCATGTCCATTTAAAGTTCCAGCTTCAAGATAAGTTGGCATAATTTGAGGTTGACTTTTACTATAAGTGAGAATACCAGTACCACCAGATTTTAGTGGCTTAATCTCAACACTCTCTCTTATAAATATCCCTCCTGTTCCTTGAGGTCCAAGTAAACTTTTATGCCCAGTAAAACAAAGTACATCTATATTCATATCCTCTACATCAATAGGAAATACTCCAGCTGTTTGAGAGGCATCAACTATAAATAGTAAATTATATTTTTTACAAATCTCTCCTACTCTTTTAATATCTATAAGATTTCCAGTGAGGTTAGAACCATGTGTACAAATTATAGCCTTAGTATTATTTTTTATAAGGTTCTCCATCTCTTCATAGGATATGTTTCCTAGTTTATCAGTTTTTACAAAAGAGAGCTCCACTCCTTTTTCTTCCATTTCATATAGAGGACGGAGTACAGAGTTATGTTCTAACATAGTTGTAATTATATTATCTCCATTTTTAAATATCCCTTTTATAGCTATATTTAAAGCTTCAGTAGAGTTGCAAGTAAAAGCTATTCTACTAGAATCTTTTATATTAAAAAATTTAGCAAGGTTTTCTCTAGTATCAAAAACTGTATGAGTAGCTTCCATAGAAGCAGAAGTATTTCCTCTGCCAGCATTTCCCATAGATGACATAGCTTTTTTTACAGCCTCTATTACTTCTTGTGGTTTATGTAACGTAGTAGCTGCGTTATCAAAATAAATCATTTTTCCTCCTATAACCATTCCACATTGATATTTTTTCTTGGGGCTGTACGTTTATAGGAGATATCTGGATAACCTATCAACATACAAGCACAAGTAACATTTCTCTTCAATCTAAATTTTTTTATTAACTCTTCACTATGATTGATAGCCATCTCTATAAATCCACTGAAAAGGACACCAAGCCCCATCATATTTGCCATTAATTCGATTTTGTCAGCAGCAAGTATTCCATTAATTTTAGAGGAACTAGTGATTACTAATAACATAGGAGCTTTAAAGAAAAGTTTATCATCATTGAATCTATTCTCATACATATTTATAAATCTATCTTTATATCTTTTTAGTACTAGGCTATTTATATCAGAATTTGTAAAATTATTAAGCCCTTCCCAGATAGCTTCTTTAAATTTTTCTAACTCATCTTGGATAACAAAATAATTTACATCTTGTATATTAGCTCCAGTAGGACTAAAACGTCCAACTTCAAGCAATTTTTCTATTATCTTTTTTTCTATTTTTTTCTCTTTAAAGTGTCTAATACTTCTTCTAGCTTTAACAAAATTTAAAAAAGTATCAGCTTCAATATTGTAGTTTAAATTTTTTAACTCCTCACTATCTTCATACCCCTCAAAAGAAATCGCCTTTGTAGGACAGATAGCTATACAATGCCCACACATCATACAAGGACCTTTTATTGAAATCTCATCATTTTGAAGGATAATATTTTCTGGAAAACAATCTCTAATACATGATTTACATTTTATACATTTATCTAAATCTATTTTAACCATAAAACAACCTCCTTACTTTACAATTTTAGTTTATCACAAAGGTTGAAAATAGTAAATAGTATTTATAGTCCTATAATTAATATGTTATAAATATTATTAAAATTTAAAAAAATTTTTACCTCTTTAGTATCTTATGATATAATTAACTATATATACAAATATTAGAGGTGGAATTTTATGAACAAAATAATTATGCTTGGAGATAGTTTGATAGATTGGAACTATAATTCCCCATATGAAAATTATGGAAAAAATGGGTATAGGAGCAGAGATGTTTTTTGGTTATTAGAGGCAAATAAAGATATTTTTGGAGATATTGGAATCCTTCTAGTAGGAGTAAATGACTTTTTTACTAATATGGATTTTGAAAAATCAAAGGAATATTATATAAAGATTGTAAACGAATTAAGAAATAGAGTAAAAAAACTTATAGTAATCTCTTTACTCCCAACAGATAGAAAGTATATAAATATAAAAGTAGAAGATTTTAATAATTGGTTAAAAAACAGTTATCCAAATGAATTTTTAAATCTTTATCAATATTTTATAGATGAAAATTTAGAAATGAAAAGAGTATATACAACAGATGGAATCCATCTTAATCACAAAGGATATGAAATTTTTAATAAAATTTTGGACAAAAGGCTACAAGAGATAAAATAATTTTGTACAATAAAAATTATTGTGATATAATAAATAAAAACATCTAGGAGATTAACTATGGAAAATAATTTTTGGAAAGAGTGGAGTAAGCTCGTAATAATGTTAATAGGAATATTAATAGTATGGATGGGGTTTATTTTTATTTGTGACAAGTACTTTGGAAAATCTTTTGAAGAGATGAGGTTTATACACTATTTTATATTTATGGTGTTAATAATGAAAGCTAAGAATATATTTCTTAAAAGAATAAAAAAAGATGAAGAAACAGATAAAGATAAATAATATGTGAGAAGAGAGGGCTTTTATGGTAAGAGAGGAAGAATTTTATAGAAAACAGATGGTAAATGGTCTTGTTTATATCATAGGGGAGAGAGAAGCTTTCTCTGGAATAATTAATTTTAGATATAAAAATGGACAATTAAAAGAAAAAGAACCTTTTGTTTTGGGGATAAAAGAGGGAACAAATTTAAAATACTATGAAAATGGGCAACTAAAAGAATCTAATGATTTTATTAATGGAAGACTTAATGGAGATTCTATTCAATACTATGAAAATGGACAAATGAAAGAATCTATGGTTTTTAAAGATGATAGAATAAATGGAGAATGGGTAAAATATTACGAAGATGGAGCCATAAAATCTAGAGGATATTTTATAGATGGAAAACTTAATGGGAAAAAAATTAATTATTATCCTAGTGGAAAAATTATGGAGATAATATCTTTTAAAGATAATATGTTACATGGAGAGTATATTTCTTACTATGAAAGTGGAGATATAAAAGTTAATGAGTATTTTATAAATGGTTTATTAGAGGGAGAAGCTGTCTATTATTATGAAAATGGAGAGGTAAAAATCCGTGAAGAGTATAAGAAACAGATAAAAAATGGAAAATATGTAAGATATTATGAAAATGGAATAATTAATGCTTTGGGAAATTTTAAAGAGGGACAGATGAATGGAGATTGGAGTATGTTCTATGAAAATGGAAAACTTTTAGGAACTGTTTCTTTTAAAGATGGTAAAGTGAAGAAATAAATTAATTTAACAATATTAAAAGGAAAAAATTACTATAATGAGTTTAAATATTATATAGTAAGTTTTTTCCTTTTTTATTTATAATTTATTCTAATTAAAAAATTTATTATTTAATCTAATAGTGATGTTCCATAGGAATTATCTATTGCACATAACCATTTTCCATTTATCTTTCTAAAAATATAAGTAGCTCTTCTTTCCATACTGTATTCAGAAGTTTCTTTATTAATAGCATCGAGAAAAGTTTGAGATAATATTAAGGCTGTATCTCCAGTTTCTATGCATAACATTTTCCCTTGAGTAGGAACAATACTATTTTTAAAATATTCAGCTATTCTAATAAAAGCTTTTTTTATATTTTCTTTTCCCTGTACTTCCATACCTGGCTTTACTATTAAAATTGCATCGTCTGTATAAAAGTTTAATAAATCATCGAATCTTTCTTCTTTTATAGCTAAGTCTGCTTGATGGATTAATTCTTTTATTTCTTTATTCATATAAAATCAACTCCTCTATAAATAAGCAATTAGTAATTTTATAGTTTCAATTACTCCTTCTATATGAGTTCTTTCATAGTGATGCGAAGATTCTACACTTGGTCCAATACATCCACATTTAAAATCAAATCCTTGTAAAAGAGCAGCACTAGCATCTGAACCATATCTATTATATACATCAACAGTATATCCTATATTATTTAATTCAGCTGCTTCCATAAGTCCAAGTCTTACACTTAAATCATATGGAGTTTTAAAATCTTTAGCTGCTATACTTACTTTTTTCTCATCTCCATAAGCATCTGCTCCAACAAGTCCAATATCTAAAGCTATAAACTCGTCCATATCATCAGGTATTACAGAAACTCCATGTCCAATCTCTTCATAGTTAGATATATAGATATATAATCCATTTTTAGGTTTTAGATTATTATCTTTTAAATATTTGATATATCCTAAAACTTGAGCTATACAAATTTTATCATCAATAAATCTTGATTTAATATAACCACTCTCTGTAATTACAGTACGTGGGTCAAAAGATACAAAATCTCCAACTCTTATTCCTAGTTGTTCAGCATCTTCTTTATTGTAAACTTCTTCATCTAATCTGATTTCCATAGTAGAAGCGTTTCTTGGCATCTCTCTAGCTTCATCTCCATAGATGTGTACAGAGCTTTTTACTGGAACTATTGTTCCTTCGATAGCATCTCCATCAAGAGTATGAACTAAACAATTTTCTCCTTCTACTCCTCCCCAGTTTACTCCACCAAGGTTTACTAACTCTAATCTTCCATTTGGTTTAATTTTTTTAACCATAGCTCCTAAAGTATCTACATGGGCAGAAATCATTTTTTTGTAATTGTTATCTTCTCCATCAAGGTATGCTAGGATAGCTCCCTTTCTAGTTAGACTGTATGGAACTTTTAATTCATCTAATTCCACTCCTATTCTTTCCATAGCATCGTCAGTATATCCAACAGGACTAGGAATGTTTAGAAGCTCCATAGCCATATCAAGTACATACTCAACATCTAAGTTAATATCCATATTCTCCACTTCCTTTTTATTTGTTTTCTATATATAAATCTTTTAAATTATGCATTGTTGTGGCATCGTATTTAAATCCTTTAACTCTTTTGTTAAGACCAATATTTTCATTTTTATATAAAAGAAGTCCAAAAGGAGCATCTTCTTGTAAAATATCTTGTCCTTTGAAGAATAGTGCTTTTCTTTCAGCAGAATCAGAAGTAAGACGAGCTTCCTCTATAACTTTATCTAACTCTTTATTAGTATAGAAAGCTCTATTTCCAGCTCCACCATGTGATGAACTATGTAATAATGGGAAGAAAACTATATCAGCATCTGAAGTACCAGATACCCAACCACCTAGTAAAGCTTGGTGCTCTCCTTGAGCAGTTTTTTGTAAATAAGTTCCCCACTCAAGAGTTTCTATTTTCATATCTATTCCAATCTCTTTTAAATTAGCTTGAATAATTTGAGCTAATTGAAGTCTAGTAGTATTATCATTTACAAATAGAGTAAATGATGGATTTTGAATTCCAGATTTCTTTAAGTACTCTATTGCTTTTTCTTTATTGTATGGGTAACCTTCTACACTATCAGAGTGTCCAAATACATTAGGATTTACTATTGAGTTAGCTGGGATAGCTTTTCCCATAAATATAGAATCTGACATACTTTGTTTATCAAGAGCATAGTTTACAGCTTTTCTAAAATCCTTATTATCAAAAGGAGCTTTGGTATTGTTGAATGTAATATACTCTGTTGAAGTAGTAGGTTTAGTTATAAGTTGTAAATCAGGATTTTTTTCAATCATTCCACTATCTATTGCATCCATATTGTAAGCTATATCTATCTCTCTTGTTTCAAGAGCAGCTAATCTACTACTATTTTCAGTGATAGCTCTATAAGTTAGATTATCAATTTTTGGTCTTCCTTCAAAATAATCATCAAAAGCTACTAATTCGATTTTCTCTCCACTTCCCCATTCAACAAATTTGTATGGTCCAGTTCCAACTGGTTCAGTAGCAATCACATCATTTTTAGCAATAGTATCTTTCTCATTTAAGATAGCAGTAAGTGGATGAGCTAATCCAAATAGTAATGGAGATGATGGCTCAGATAAAATTAATTTTACTGTATAATCATCTATTATTTCTACTTTTGTAATAGCATCTATCATAACTCTACTAGCTGGTTTATCCAACATTCTATTTATACTAAAAGCTACGTCTTTAGATGTAAGAGTATCTCCATTATGGAATTTTACCCCTTGTCTTATTTTTATTACTAGCTCTGTAGGAGATACATATTCAAAAGATTCTGCTAACTCTGGAACTATATTTCCATTTTCATCAACTTTTAGTAAGGTATTAAATATTTGCTCTGTTATAGTTAGAGCTGGTATCTCATTATACATATTTGGGTCTAGACTTTTAGGTTTAGAACCTTGAGAAACTACGATATTGTTATTAATTTTTTCCTCTTTCTTTTCTCCTCCGCAACCTGTGATAAAAAGAGAGAGTCCTAGCATTATTAAAGTAAATTTTTTCATAAAATCCCTCCAAGTTTAAAAAAAGATATATATATACTACTATTGAAAGTAATTTTTTAAAAATATATATAATATATAAAACTTTTTCAAAAGATATATAATAAAAAAAGAGAAAAATTTACTTAATTGAATTTAAAATAAGCAAACTGATTCTCTTTATATTTTGATATTATGATAATGATTTTAAAATTTTAGCTAATTGGTCTGGACAAGAAGTTCCTCTTCCTCTACAATCTATTCCTTCTAATTTTTTTATAACTTCATCTTTATTCATTCCTAGGATAAGATTTTGAAGTCCATGAGTATTTCCATCACAACCACCACAGAATTCTATTTCAGTGATTTTTCCATTCTCGTCAAACTCTACTCCTATCTCTTTGGCACATATTTTTTCAGTTTTATAATATTTCATCTTTTCCTCCTATACATATCTCTTTCTACATGGAAATATTATACTAAAAAAAATAGAAAAATACAAGTAGTATAAAATTACATAAGTATTTCAGAAAAAGTATGATACAATAGTAAATATAAAGAATTTCTGGGAGGATAACAATATGAAAAAAATTGCAATAGCTACATTTGTTCTATTAACATTAGTTGGTTGTGGAAAAGAGATAGATATTTCTCAAAAACAAGTAAGAAAGGGAATAGTTTATACAATAAATGAAGATAAACCTTTTACAGGAAAGGTAGTAGGAAAATATGAAAATGGACAAAATAAACTAGTTGAAAAATTTAAAGAGGGAAAATTTGATGGAGAGCAAATCTATTATTATGAAAATGGACAAATAAAAGAAAAGATAACATATCAAGGAGGAGTTCCAACAGGAGTATATAATGAGTATCATAAGAATGGAGAAGTAGCATACACAGGAAGTTTTTCTAATGGTAAAAAAGAAGGAGAGTGGAACAGATATACTGAAGATAAAAAATTGATATTAACAGAGATTTATAAAAATGGAAAGCTTGAAGATGTTAAGCAATTTTTAATTGATACTGATAAAATAAAAGGGAAAATAAATAGTTTATTTAATTAGAAACTAAATATCAAATTTTCATACACTGTTCAAATATAGAATCAAATAGTATCAATAAAATGGTACTATTTTATTTTTTAGAAATTTTAAAAAGTAATTTTTAAAAAAGAAAAAAATTTTTTAAAATTACACTTGATTTTTTTTTAATTTAGGAGTATACTCTTTTCAACAGCTTGGGGGAGCAGTTAATAATTAGAAAGAGGAGGAAGAACTATGTTTACACTTAATATAATATTTGTCATATGTATAATATCACTCATACAAATGAATATGAGTTCAATTTTATATACAAAAAATTATATTAGGCAAGTATTATAGTTATATCCATTACTATATATAGAGGCAATAATTTATTTTATTGTTAATGACAGCCTAATAGGGCTGTTTTTTTATAATCAAAAATCTGTCCGTGCTATACGAACTAAAATAACTAAAATTTATACTAAATAAGTTTTAAATTAAAAATTTTATATACATTTAAAGGGGGAATCAAAATGAAAAAATTTACACTTATGCTTTTAGGACTATCTTTCTTAATCACAGCTTGTGGTGGAGAAAAAGAGGCAACGACTAAAAAAACTGATGAAGCAGCAACTATTAAAATCGGAGGTTTAGGACCTTTAACTGGACCATTAGCTATTTATGGAGTTACTGCTACTAATGGTTCAAAACTTGCTTTTGAGGAAATTAATAAAAATGGTGGAATCTTAGGAAAACAAGTAGAGTTTGTATTATTTGACGAAAAAGGAGATTCAACAGAAGCTGTTACAGCTTACAACAGATTAGTAGATGAAGGAGTAGTAGCTTTAGTAGGAGATATTACTTCAAAACCATCTCTAGCTGTAGCTGAAATTGCTGCTCAAGATAATATGCCAATGATTACTCCAACAGGAACTCAATTTAACATCACAGAAGCTGGACCAAATGTATTCCGTGTATGTTTCACTGACCCATACCAAGGAGTTATCCTAGCAAACCTAGCAAAAAATAATCTAAAAGCTAATACTGTAGCTATTATGGTAAATAACTCAAGCGACTATTCTGATGGAGTTGCTGAAGCTTTTATCAAAGAAGCTGAAAGATTAGGATTAAAAATAGTAGCTAAAGAGGGATATGCAGAAGGAGATAAAGATTTCAGAGCTCAACTTACTAAAGTAGCTGCTACTAATCCAGATGTATTATTAGTACCAGATTATTATGAGCAAGTAGCTTTAATTACTACTCAAGCTAGAGAAGTAGGAGTAAAATCAACATTTATTGGACCAGATGGTTGGGATGGAGTAGCTAAAGCTCTAGACTCTTCAGCATATGGAGCTGTTGAAAATAGTTACTTTACAAACCACTACTCTGTAGAAGATACTAATGAAAAAGTTCAAAACTTCTTAAAAGCATATAGAGAAAAATATAAAGATGAACCTTCAGCTTTCTCAGCTCTTTCATATGACGCTGCTTACTTAATGAAAGACGCTATTGAAAAAGCTGGTTCAACAGATAAAGACGCTATTGTTAAAGCAATGAAAGAAAGTGATTTTGCTGGTGTAACTGGACACTTAAGATTTGATGAGAAGAATAACCCAGTTAAAGCTGTTACTGTTCTAAAAGTTGTAAATGGAAATTATACTTTTGATTCTGTAATTCAACCTGAATAAGTTAAAAATTAAAGTAACTTTTGTTTAAAGAGAATTGAGAGTAGCTAACTATATGATGTTATTTAGTGTTAGCTACTTTATAAATTCTCATTCTTTATAAAATAGAAGAAGGGATCAAAAGTAAGGTATTGAGAGGAGAGAGAAAGAAAAATGGAATTTATTATGCAGATTATCAACGGACTACAAATAGGTAGTATCTATGCCTTAGTATCACTTGGGTATACGATGGTTTATGGAATAGCACAACTTATTAACTTTGCTCATGGGGATATTATTATGGTGGGAGCTTATGTTTCACTATTTAGTATTCCAGTTTTTACAAGAATAGGATTACCCGTATGGCTTACAGTAGTACCTGCTATTGTACTATGTGTGGTCTTAGGAATGTTAACAGAGAGAGTAGCTTATAGACCTCTTAGAAATTCTCCTAGAATTTCTAACTTAATCACAGCCATAGGAGTAAGTTTATTCTTAGAAAATTTATTTATGAAAATTTTTACTCCAAATACAAGAGCATTCCCAAAAGTATTTACTCAAGAGCCACTTAGGTTTGGAGATATCTATCTTAACTATGGAACTGTTGTTACTATTGTCTTAACTCTTATCCTTTCAGTAGGATTACAATATTTTATGAAAAAGACAAAATATGGAAAAGCTATGCTAGCTACAAGTGAGGACTATGGAGCAGCAAAGCTTGTAGGTATCAATGTAAATAGTACAATCCAACTTACTTTTGCAATAGGAAGTGGACTTGCTGCTATTGCTTCTGTACTTTATGTCTCAGCTTATCCACAAGTTCAACCACTTATGGGTTCTATGTTAGGAATAAAAGCTTTTATAGCTGCTGTACTTGGAGGAATTGGAATTCTACCAGGTGCTGTTATAGGAGGATTTATTCTTGGAATAGTTGAAAGTTTAACAAGAGCTTATTTATCATCACAATTAGCAGATGCCTTTGTATTTGCTATCCTTATTATAGTTCTACTTGTTAAACCAACAGGACTTTTAGGAAAAAATATGAGAGAGAAAGTATAGGAGGAAGGAAAGATGAATCATACAAAAAGATGGAGTTATGCTTTAACTCTGATTTTAGTAATAATTGGATATTTTTTATTGACAGGACTTATATCATCAGGAATGATTTCAAGATATCAAACTACTGTAATGATTTTTATCTGTATTAATATTATTTTAGCTGTAAGTTTAAATATAACTGTTGGGTGTCTTGGACAAATTACTATTGGACATGCTGGTTTTATGTCAGTAGGAGCTTACACAGCAGCACTATTTGCTAAAACTGGAATAGTTGAAGGGTTACCTGGTTATATTATTGCTCTTATTGTAGGGGGAATTGTTGCTGGAATTGTAGGAATAGTAATTGGTATTCCAGCTTTGAGATTAAATGGTGACTATTTAGCAATTATTACTCTTGCTTTTGGAGAGATTATTAGAGTTTTAGTTGAGTACTTTGATTTTACAGGTGGTGCTCAAGGACTTAGAGGAATTCCTCGTTTTAATAAATTTGGTGTTATATACATTATAATGGTACTATGTGTAATGATGATGTTTTCACTTATGACAAGCCGTCATGGAAGAGCTATTCTAGCTATTAGAGATGACGAAATAGCAAGTGGAGCTTCAGGAATAAATACAACTTATTATAAGACTTTTGCTTTCACTGTTTCAGCTATTTTTGCTGGAGTAGCTGGAGGAATCTATGCTCATAACTTAGGAATATTAGGAGCTAGACAATTTGACTTTAACTATTCAATCAATATTTTAGTTATGGTTGTATTAGGAGGAATGGGAAGCTTTACAGGTTCAATTCTTTCTGCTATTGCTTTAACAATTTTACCAGAAGTACTTAGAGAGTTCTCTGATTACCGTATGATTGTTTACTCTTTATTATTAATCTTAACTATGATTTTCCGTCCAACAGGATTATTAGGACGTAAAGAATTCCAAATTTCAAAATTCGTAGAAAGATATATTACTAAGAAGGGGGCAGCAAAAAATGGCAAATAGAATTTTACATGCTAAAGATATAAATATTACTTTTGGTGCTCTTAGAGCTGTAAGTGATTTTAATTTAGAGTTAAGAGAAAAAGAGTTAGTAGGACTTATTGGACCAAATGGTGCTGGAAAAACTACTGTATTCAATATATTAACCGGTGTGTATTCAGCTACATCAGGAACTTATACATTCAATGGAGAGGAAGTAAAAAAGACTCCTACACATAAGCTTGTAAGAAAGGGACTTGCTAGAACTTTCCAAAATATCAGACTTTTTAAATATATGAGCGTATTAGATAATGTTTTAGTTGCTAATAACTTTAATATGAAGTATGGAGTTTTAACAGGAACTTTCCGTTTACCAAAATTCTGGTTAGAAGAGAGAAAAGCTAAGAAAAAAGCTATGAAACTTTTAAGAATTTTTGATTTAGATAAATATGCAGATGCTCCAGCTGGAAGTCTTCCATATGGACAACAAAGAAAATTAGAGATAGCTAGAGCTATGGCTACTAATCCAAAAGTTTTACTTCTAGATGAGCCAGCAGCAGGTATGAACCCAACAGAAACTGAAGAGCTTATGAAGACTATCAAGCTTATTAGAGATAAATTTGGAATTGCTATCTTATTAATAGAGCATGATATGAAACTAGTTTTAGGAATTTGTGAAAGACTTATTGTATTAGACCATGGAACTATTATAGCAAGTGGAGATCCACAAAAAGTTGTTAATGACCCAGCAGTTGTTACAGCTTACTTAGGAAAAGATGATGATGAAATTGATGAAGAGGAAGCCAAAAATAAAGAGATTGCTTCTGTAAAAGCTGAGATATTTAATGACGAGGAGGAAGTTTAATGGAAAGAGATATTATGCTTGAGGTAAAAGATTTGCATGTATATTATGACAATATTCATGCCTTAAAGGGAATCTCTCTAAAGGTAGGAAAGGGAGAGGTTGTATCTCTTATAGGTGCTAATGGTGCTGGAAAAACTACTACTCTTCAAACGATATCTGGGCTTATTCAAGCTAGAGAGGGAAGTGTAATATTTGAAGGGCAAGATATCACAAAGATAGAGTGCCATAAAATTTGTAAAATGGGAATAGCTCAAGTTCCTGAAGGAAGAAGAGTATTTGCTAGACTTCCTGTAAAAGATAATTTGAAATTAGGAGCTTTTACAGTTGATGATACTCCAGAAAATCTAGAAAAAGATAGAGCTAGATTTTATGAAGTTTTTCCTAGAATGGCAGAGAGAAAAAATCAATTAGCAGGAACTTTATCTGGAGGAGAACAACAGATGTTAGCTATGGGAAGAGCTCTGATGAGCAGACCTAAGTTACTTATTTTAGATGAACCATCAATGGGATTATCTCCTTTATTTGTTAAAGAGATATTTGCTGTTATTAAAAGATTAAAAGAGGCTGGAACTACTATACTTCTAGTAGAACAAAATGCAAAAATGGCTCTTTCAGTTGCTGACTATGCCTATGTTATAGAAACAGGAAAAATAACAATGGAAGGAAAAGCCCAAGATTTATTAAATGATGCTAATGTTAAAAAAGCTTATTTAGGAGCTTAATAAATTTGCTTTCTCACTACTTTCAAATAGAGGGTGTTGTAATTTTTTACAGCACCCTCACCTTATTATCTTTTAAATATAAGTATAAAATTTTTATCCTTTTTATTTACCTTTCTAGATTCTCTTATCTTTTGTATTGTTTTATTATGTATTCAATTATCTTTTTAAATATCTCCTTATTTATAAATTAATTATTATAACATTTTAGAATAAAAAATTTATATAAATATATTTTGGATATTAAAATATTTTTATTGAATATAATTTTAAGTTATGATATAATAAAAAACAAGTTAAATAATTGAAATATAAAATATCATGAGGAGGATATATGAAGAAAAATGTAACTAAATTTTTTGCTGGTATATTGCTAGTAGCTGGAGCTATTGGATGTAGTTCTGAAAATACGAATGAGAAACTTGAAGTAAATAAGAAAGAAAACCAACTTCAAAAAAAGGAGGAACTTGTCTTTGTAAACTATAGGGATATTAGAGATTTGAATCCTCATCTTTATGCTGGAGAGATGTATGCACAGGAAATGTTGTATGAAACTCTTGTAAATATCGGACCTAATGGATATGAGCCTTGTTTAGCAGAAAGTTGGAATATAAGTGAAGATGGAAAAACTTATACATTTAATATAAGGAAAGGTGTAACATTTTCTGATGGAACAATTTGTGATGCCCATGCTATTAAAGCAAATTTTGATGCAATTTTAGAAAATAAAAGTAGACATACTTGGCTAGAAATGATGCATCTCTTAGAAAGTGTCGATTTAATGGATGACTATACTATACAGATAAAATTGAGTAAACCATACTATCCAATGCTTACAGAATTAGGGGTAACTAGACCATTTGCAATGATATCCCCTAAAGCTATGAAAAATGGATCGACTAAAGATGGAGTAAATGCTTATATAGGAACTGGACCATATATTTTAAAGAAATTTGTAACAGATGAGTATGCAATATTTGAAGCTAATGAAAATTATTGGGGAAAAGTTCCTGATATAAAGAAAATATTAGTAAAAGTTATTCCAGATAATCAAACTCGTATCTTAGCTTTAGAAAAAGGAGAGATTGATTTAATATTTGGAAAAAATATGATAGATGCTGATGCAGTAAATAAATATAAAAATAACAATAAATTTACTGTTGCTTTATCAGAACCAACATCTACTAGACAGATTGTCATAAATACAAATAATGAGATTTTAAAAGATAAAAGTATTAGATATGCTTTACAGCATGGAACTAATAAGGAAGCAATATCTCAAGGAGTATTTTATGGATTAGAAAAACCGGCTGATACACTTTTTGCTAGAACAGTTCCATATTGTAATATTGATTTAAAACCATTTAATTTTGATATGGCTTTAGCTAATAAATATCTTGATGAGAGTGGTTGGGTAAAAGGAAAAGATGGTATTCGTACTAAAGATGGAAAAAGACTAGAGTTAAATTTACTATATAATAGTGATAGTGTTACTGAAAAAACTATTTCTGAATATTTACAAGCTGAATATAAAAAATTAGGAATAGCTATAAATATTACTGGACAAGAGGAGCAATCTTATCGTGATAATATGAAAGCTGGAAATTTTGATATGGTATTTAATATTTGCTGGGGAACACCTTATGATCCTCAATCTTCTTTAGCAGCAATGCGTCAACGTGTATATGGAGATTATGCCGCTCAATTAGGGTTGGAGGATAAGGCTGAAATTGATGAAGCTATAACTAAAATTCTTGTTTCTACAAATGAAGAAGAGAGACAAAAGTTATATACATTTGTTTTAACAAGATTACATGAAGATGCTGTATATATCCCACTTACTTATGAGTGTAATAAAGCAATTTATACTTCCGAATTAAAAAATGTTAAGTTTACACAAACTCAATATGAAGTTCCATTTGCAGAAATGACTTTTGAATAATGTAAATACCATAAGGATAGGCATAGCCTATCCTTTTTATTAGAAGGAGGAAAAGTGAAAAATTATATAATAAAAAGAGTTTTAATGAGTATTCCTTTACTTATATGTATATCTTTTATTTGTTTTGTATTTATAAATTTAATACCTTCAGATCCAGCTGAAGTAGCCCTTAGAGTTAGACAGACTCCGATAATCACAGAAGAGGCAATTGCACAAGTGAGAGCGGAATTAGGATTAAATGATCCATTTTTTATAAGATATATAAAATGGTTTTTTCAATGTTTAGTTTTAGATTTTGGAGTAAGTTATACTAATCCAGCTCGTACAGTTACAGGAGAGATTGGAAGATGCCTTCCTGCAACCTTACAATTGGCTGGAATGTCATTAGTTTTTGTAATTTTCTTAAGTTTACCTATAGGTTTCTTATGTGCTGTATATAAAGACTCATGGTTTGATAGAGTGATGAGAGGAATTGTTTTTATGACAACAGCTATGCCAGCTTATTGGGTAGGGCTTTTAATGATATGGTTAATCAGTATAAAATTTGATTTACTTCCTACAAGTGGAGCAGGATCTTTTAAACATCTTATTTTACCATCTTTTACAGTTGCTCTTACTTATATTTCTACATATATCAGATTGATTAGAAATAATATGTTAGAAAATATGAAAGAAGATTATGTGTTATACGCTAATGTAAGAGGACTACAACAGAAAAATATTTTAAGGAAACATATTTTAAAAAATTCTCTTCATTCATGTATTACAGCAATTGGTATGAGTATTCCACAACTGATTGCTGGAACTATAGTTGTAGAAAATGTTTTTGCTTGGCCTGGAATAGGAAAACTTTGTATAGCATCTATTTTTAATAGGGATTATCCAGTAATACAAGCATATGTTTTAATGGTTGGAACATTATTTGTAATATTTAATTTAATATTTGATATTGTTCAATATATTGCTGATCCAAGACTTAGAAAGGGAATGGAGTGATAAAATGTTAAAAAGACTTTTAAAAAATAAAATGGCTTTAATATGTATAACTTTAATTGTTATATTAGTTATCTTAGGAGTTTTCGCTCCTGTTTTTGCTCCAAATGACCCCTATGAAAATAATATTTTAAATAAATTTGCTCCATATTCATGGGAATATCCTTTAGGAACTGATCACTTGGGAAGATGTGTTTTTTCAAGAATGATATATGGAATAAGACCGACTCTTTTCTTATCATTGGTTACAATGGTGGGAACTATTGGATTAGGAACATTGATGGGATTATTATCTGGATATTTCAAAGGAATAATTGATGATGTAATAATGAGAATAGTAGATATGATGCTGTCTTTTCCTAGTCAAATAATGATACTGGCTATAGTTGCTTTATTAGGTGTAGATATTAGAAATGTTATTATAGCTAATGTTTTTATTAAATGGGCTTGGTATGCAAGAATGATTAGAACCAATGTTATAAAATATACAGATAAAAATTTTATTCTTTTTTCAAGATGTATAGGTTCAGGAGAAAGATTTATTCTATTTAGACATATGATTCCTTGTATTGCTTCAGAGATGGCAGTATTAGCTACATTAGACATAGGTTGGGCAGTTTTAAATATATCAACTTTATCTTTTTTAGGACTTGGAGTACAAGCACCTATTCCAGAGTGGGGGGCTATGTTAAACGAAGCAAAAAATGTAATGACTACAAATCCAATACAGATGATAGCTCCAGGGGTAGCTGTTGTTATATTAGTAGCAACTTTCAATTTTTTAGGAGATTGTTTAAGAGATGCTTTTGATCCAAAGGAGGCAGAGATTTAATGAAAAAAACATTGTTAAAAGTAGAAAATATCTCTATATATCTTAAGAAAAAGAATATAAAAAATTGTTTAGTAGAAAATATCTCCTTTGAATTAAAAGAGGGGGAGTGTCTTGGAATTTTAGGAGAGAGTGGAAGTGGAAAAAGCTTAACCTGTAAATCTATTATGGGATTATTGGATAGTAAAACTTTTTTTATAGAGGGAAAAGCTATATATAATGGAGAAAATTTACTTGAGTGTAGAGGGGAAGAGTTAAGAAAATTAAGAGGAAAAGAGATCGCTATGATTTTACAAAATCCAATGACATGTTTTGATCCTCTATATACAGTTGGTTATCAAATAGCAGAAACTTTTACAGAACATACATCTTATTCAGCTGAAGAGATAAAAAAGAAGTCTATTGAAATTTTAGAAAAAATGCAATTGAAAAATCCTGAAGATATTTTATTAAAATTTCCTCATCAATTAAGTGGAGGAATGTTACAAAGAATAATGATTGGGTTAGCTTTAGCAATGAATCCTAAATTTATAATAGCAGATGAACCTACTACAGCTATAGATGCTATTACTCAATATGAAATCATGAAAGAGTTTCAAAAAATAAAAAAAGATGGAAAAGTTGGAATGATATTTATATCTCATGATTTAGGAGTAATTTCAGAGATTTCAGATTATGTTATCGTAATGAATAAGGGGAAAATTGTTTCACAAGGCAAAAAAGATGAAGTATTTAAAGAAACAAAAGATGAATTTACAAAAATGTTAATAGAGAAGAAATTAGTAGTAATGAATAGATATAAAGAGATTATGAAGGGAGGAAAAAATGCTGTTAGAGGCTAAAAATATAAATGTAAGCTTTAAGAAAGAAAATCAAAAAACAATTTTTGGTAAAGAAAAACAGCAAGTAGTAAAAAATGTTTCTCTTTCATTAAAAAAGGGAGAGTGTCTTGGAATAATTGGGGAAAGTGGAAGTGGTAAATCTACTTTAGGAAAAACTTTGATTGGACTTTTAAAACCAGATAGTGGAAATATCTATTTAGAGGGAATAGATATGTATAATGCTAATAGAGAAAATAGAAAAAAAATTCAACAGATGATAAGTATAGTTTTTCAAGATTATACATCTTCAGCTAATCCTCGTTTTTTTGTAAAAGATATTATAGGAGAGGCTTTAAGAGTATTAGAAAAGAAACTAGGAGAAAAAATAGATAGAGATAAAAAAATAAAGGAATTATTAGAAGTAGTTGGATTAAATGAAAATTTTATGAATAGATATCCCCACGAATTAAGTGGAGGGCAGTTACAAAGAGTGTGTATAGCTAGAGCTGTAGCAACTAACCCTCAATTTATTCTTTTAGATGAAGCTATTAGTTCATTAGATGCTTCTACTCAAACACAAGTGATGGATCTATTAAAAGATTTACAAAAAAAATATGGACTTTCTTATATTTTTATAACCCATGATCTTCCTTCTGTTACTTATATGTGTGATAGAGTTCTATTTTTTTATGAGGGAAATGTTGTAGAAGAGGTTGAGGATATTTATAAACTTTCTCAAGTAAAAAGTCCCTATGCTAAAAAACTTTTAAATTCTATATTGGAGATAAATGTTGAATAATAATAATAATATAACACATAAGATGTTTTTAAGCTTGATGATTCCCTTTATTTTATCTACTATAACACAACCTTTACTTGGAGCAGCAGATATTGCTGTAGTTGGAAAATTAAATAATGTAAATTATATATCTGGAGTATCTATAGGAACACTTATTTTTAACACTATATATTGGATTTTTGGTTTTCTAAGAGTAAGTACTACAGCTTTTAGTGCTCAATCTAGTCATTATAGTGATAAAAAAAGAGTAAGTGACATATTTTTTAGACCAATAATGATAGCTTTGTTTATAAGTTTAATTATGGTTATTTTTCAAAATATAATTTTTGAAAGTTCTATGAAATTTATAAAACCAGAATTAGAAATAGAAAAAGCAGCAATAACTTATTTTAAAATTTTGATTTGGGGAGCTCCTTTTGTTTTAACTAACTATGTACTTTTAGGTTGGCTTATGGGATTAGGAAATATAAAAGCTTCTATGACTATGCAGATTTCAGGAAATCTTTTAAATATTATATTGGATATAATTTTTGTAACAGTATTTAATTTTAAAGTTGAAGGAGTGGCTTATGCAACCCTTATTTCACAAATTTTTTCAACTTTTTTAGGAGTATATTTTATCTTTCCATACACTTACCACAAGTATATAGATTTAAAATCAATTATTAATAAAAAAGAGTTAATAAGTATCTTTTGTGTAAATAGGGATTTGATGGTTAGAACTATATGTTTAGTTTCACATAATAATCTTTTTACAATGGCAAGTTCCAATTTAGGTGGAGATATCTTGGCAACTAATGCTATTCTTTTTCAAATAATGTCAATTATCTCTTATGCTTTTGATGGAATAGCTAATACAGCTAGTGTATTTGCAGGAAGAGCAAGAGGGCAAAAGGATAATTTACTTATGAAAAATTGTTGGAAGAAGACTTTTTATTGGGGAGTTATTTTTGTTATTTTAACAACAGTAATTTATTTGATATTTTCAGATAGTATTATTAGAATATTTACTAAACTACCTAATATTATTTTATTGGCAAAAGAGTATTCAAAATGGATATTATTATATCCATCTATAGCATTTTTAGGATTAACTTTTTATGGGGTATTTACTGGTTCGGCTAAAACATTTCCCATTATGACATCTACTATTATAGCTTTTATACTATTTTTTATATCTTGGAAATACCTAATACCACTATATGAAAATAATGGAGTATGGATTTCTTTACTTGTATTTTATTTTGGAAGAGGAGTATTTTTAATTCCTCAATTAAAGAAAACATTGAGTTAAGGAGATGAGTATGGATTTTAAATTAGAAAATTTAGTTTGTGAAGCTGGAAAAAAAATATCTGGCTTTTGGAACATTGAAGGATATAGTATTCCAACTACTATAATAAATGGAGAGAAGGAAGGGAAAGTAATAGCAATATCTTCTGGAATACATAATTGCGAATATGTGGGAATACAAAGTGCTATTGAACTTTCACAAGAACTTAAACCAGAAAATATAAGTGGAACAGTTATTATTTTTCATCCTGTTAATTATTCTGGATTTTTTAAAAAGATTCCAACAGTGATGCCAGAAGATAATAAAAATTTAAATAGAGCATTTCCTGGTGAAAAGACAGGGACAATTTCAGATAAAATTGCTTATCATTTTTCTAAATTTTTATATCCTCAATTAGATTTTTTTATAGATATACATGGCGGAGATCTTTATGAAAGAGCGACAGCTTTTGTATACTCTCCAGGAATTGGAGATGAAGAGACTATAAGATTTTCTCATGAGGTAGCTCAATATTTAGCAGTTCCATATAGAGTTAGATCTTCAGCTAAAACAGGAGCATATAATTCTGCTGCTATTCAAGGAGTTCCCTCTATGTTAATAGAAAGAGGAGGAAATGGACTTTGGAGTAATGAGGAAGTACAAGATTATAAAAAAGATATTCTTTCTATATTAGGATATTTTAATATTATAGACTATTCAATTAATAAAAATTTACTTCAAAAAGAAATTACTACTGCTAAATATATCTCTTCAGAAATAGATGGATTTTGGTATCCTACTTATAAAGCTGGGGAAAAATTTAAAAAGGGTGAATTATTAGGAGAAATTAGAGATTGTTTTGGAAATATTATAACTTCATATTTTGCTGAATTTGATGGAGTAATATTATATGGAGTTTTTTCTTTAGCAGTAAGAAAAAATGAAGAAATTTTAGCTTATGGAAAAAATTAGTTAAAATTTTATGGGTGTTGTATTATTACAGCACCCTCATTTTAATTATCTTTTAAATGTCAAAACTAAATCTTTATCCTCTTTACTTACCCTTATAGATTCTCTTATCTTTTGTATTGTTTTATTTTGTATCCAATTATCTAAAGTATTCTCTTTTAAATAATCTAATGTTTTTTCTCTAAATTTAATAAACATTATTGAAATTAACCAAGCTTGAGCCATCTTTACATAATATTCTCTGTTAGTAATATTTGTACACAGATAAAAAATCTCATCAATATAGTTTTCTTCTAAATAATAACCAAGTAAAGTTACTAATCCAAATCTGATTCTCCAATTATCATTTGAACTTACACACTCTTTTATAAAATTGTAATATATATCTTTTTCCTTCTTTAAAAATTTTAAGTTACTCACAACAATATCACAAGTAGCCCAGTTATCAATCTCGGTTATAAAACTATCTATATACCTCTTTCTAACTTCATAATCAACTTTGATAAAACCTAGAACCAATCCTCTGATTACTCCCTCTTCATAATAGGTATTTTGAGAATATTCTATAAACTCTTTCCATTTTCCTTTAGAAATCTCTTTAGTTATCTCTTTCAATTTAGGAGTTCTTATCCCTATTAAACTTTTTTCTATTCCTAATAATTTAGAATGAAAATTTTTATATTTAATATCTTCTAAAGCGATTAAATAATTTATAAACTCTTGATAAGTCTCTTTATTCCAAATAATATTTTTTAAATCCATAGCTCCCTCTTATTAATATATAAATTTTATTTCTAATTTTTATTATAACATAATATTTAATATTATAACATAATATTTAAAAATTTTCTTGCAATTTAATTCATTTTATGATATTATAACTATATTAGTTAATAAAATCAAATATAGAAGAAAATAAATCAGTATTTTCTTAAAAAATAAAAAACAGTCAAGGCGAATTTTTTTTTTCGCCTTTTTTTATTAAATTTTTTAGGAGGATATTAGAATGAATACAAAGTATATTTTTGTTACTGGAGGAGTTGTATCATCACTTGGAAAAGGAATTACTGCTGCCTCATTAGGAAATTTATTAAAAGCTAGAGGGTATAATGTGACTATACAAAAGTTTGACCCTTATATTAATGTAGACCCAGGAACAATGAATCCATATGAGCATGGAGAAGTATTTGTAACTGATGATGGAGCTGAAACAGACTTAGATTTAGGACATTATGAAAGATTTATTGATGAAAATTTAACTAAATATAATAATATAACTACTGGAAAAATATATCAAACTGTTATAGAAAAAGAGAGAAATGGAGAGTATCTTGGAAAAACTGTACAAGTAGTTCCACATATAACAAATGAGATAAAATCAAAGATAGAGATAGCTGGAAAAGTTAATAACTCTGATATCGTTATAACAGAGATAGGAGGAACAGTAGGAGATATAGAATCTACTCCTTTTTTAGAGGCAATCAGACAATTTAAATATGATATAGGGCGTGAAAATGTACTATATATTCATGTGACTTTAGTTCCATATTTAAAAGCAGCTGGAGAATTAAAAACAAAACCAGCTCAACACTCTGTAAAAGAATTAATGAGTTTAGGAATTCGTCCAGATATATTAGTTTGTAGAACTGAGCATGACTTAAACGAAGGACTTAGAAAAAAATTAGCTATGTTTTGTGATATAGATTATGACGCCGTGATAGAAGCTAAAGATGCTAGTACTATATATGAAATTCCTTTAATTATGGAAAAAGAGGGATTAGCAGATGTAACTTGTAAAAAATTAGGTATAGAAAATAAAAAAGCTGACTTAGCTCCTTGGGAAAAAATAGTATATGATATAAAAAATCCTCAAGCAGAAGTAAAAATAGCTGTAGTAGGAAAATATGTTGAATTAAAAGATGCTTATATCAGTATAAATGAATCATTAGAACATGCTGCTTACTCTTTAGGATATAAGGCTAGAATAAAATATATACAAGCTGAAAATTTAGATGTAGAGTCTCTAAAAGAGTATCAAGGTATACTAGTTCCTGGTGGATTTGGTAATAGAGGGGTAGAGGGAAAAATAGCAGCTATAAAATATGCTAGAGAGAATAAAATCCCTTTCTTAGGAATATGTTTGGGTATGCAATTAGCAGTTGTAGAATTTGCTAGAAATGTTTTAGGTTACACTGATGCTAACTCAAGTGAATTAGATGAAAATACTACTCATCCTGTTATTCATATAATGGAAGATCAAAAATATATTGAAAAGATGGGAGGAACTATGAGATTAGGAGCTTATCCATGTATTTTAGGAGATGGAACTTTAGCAAAAGAGTTATATGAATCTAAAGAGATAAGTGAAAGACATAGACATAGATATGAGTATAATAACATATATAGAGAAGAATTAGAAAAAGCAGGTTTAAAAGTTTCTGGGACATCTCCTGATAACACTCTTGTTGAAATAGTAGAGTTACCAAGAGAGGTGCACCCATTCTATATAGCTGGACAATTCCATCCTGAGTTTAAGACAAGACCAAATAGACCTCACCCATTATTTAAAGGATTTATAGAAGCAAGTACAAAATAAAATTGAGAGGGAAGCTCCCTCTCATATTTTTTTGACAAAATATTATAAGTGTGCTATTATAAAAAAGAATAAAGCTGAAAGACAGTTCATTTGTACCATCCTGTCTATAAACAAAACTAGGGCTCTTTTTTTATTATAATTTTTTGAATTAAAGAAAAGTTTGCTTATTTAGTTTCTTTGTTGATAGGAGGATAAAAGTAGACTTTTCTTTTTTATTCTCAAAATTATTTTAAGGAGGCAAATAATGTATACATTAATTAGTGAAGCAAGTTTTGATAGTGCTCATTTTTTATCTGGATACAACGGAAAATGTAAAAATATCCATGGACATCGTTGGACAATAAAGATGGAAATATATGGAGAAAAATTGCAAAGTGAAGGACACTTAAGGGGAATGATTTTAGATTTTGGAGATATAAAATCTATGTTGAAAGAGTTGGCTGATTATTTTGATCACTCTCTAATTATAGAGAGAGATAGTATGAGAAATGCTACATTAAATTATTTGAAAGAAGATGGTTTTAAAATCGTAGAAATAGATTTTAGACCAACAGCTGAAAATTTTTCTAGATATATTTTTGATTATTTTAAAGAGAGAAAAATTCCTGTAAAAAAGGTAATAGTCTATGAAACTCCAAATAACTGTGCAACATATAGTGAGGAGATAAAATAATGGCAAATTTTAAGGTTGTAGAGATATTTGAAAGTATAAATGGAGAAGGGAGAAGAGTTGGACAATTAGCTATTTTTATAAGATTGCAAAAATGTAATCTGAATTGTAGTTACTGTGATACAAGATGGGCTAATGGAGATGATGCCCCTTATACTCTAATGAGTGAAGATGAAATATATGACAGAATATTGAAAAGTGGAATAAAAAATATAACTCTTACTGGAGGAGAACCACTTTTGCATAAAGATGTGGAGATACTACTAGAGAAAATAGGAGAGAACCCAAACTTAAGTTTAGAAATAGAAACAAATGGAAGTATTGAATTAGAAAAATTCTCTAAATTAAAAAATCCTCCATTATTTACTATGGACTATAAATTGCCAAGTAGCAAAATGGAAAATAAAATGTGTTTAGATAATTTTAAATATTTAACTTCAAAAGATACTGTGAAATTTGTAGTAGGAACTATTGAAGATTTAAAAAAAGCTAAAGAGATAATTGAAAGATACTCTTTAATAGGAAAATGTGCTGTATATTTTAGTCCAGTTTTTAATTCCATTGACCCAATTGAAATAGTAAAATTTATGAAAGAAAACAGATTAAATGGAGTAAATCTACAATTACAAATTCATAAGTTTATATGGGATCCAGAAAGTAAAGGTGTATAATGATAGATAAAGAAGCAATAGAAAAACATATTAGGGGAATACTCATAGCTTTAGGGGATAATCCAGATAGAGAGGGACTTATAGAAACACCTAAAAGAGTAGCTAATATGTATGAAGAGATTTTTCAAGGAATGAATTATACTAATGATGAAATAATTAAGATCTATAATAAGAATTTTGAAGTTTCAAATAATTTAGATAGCAATGATATGGTTATAGTTAAAGATATTGAAATTTTTAGTTGTTGTGAACATCACTTAGCTCTTATGTATGATATGAGTGTAACAGTAGCATATATACCTAAAGATAGAGTTATTGGACTTAGTAAAATTGCTAGGATTTGTGATATGGTAGGAAAAAGGTTACAACTTCAAGAGAGAATAGGAAGAGATATAGCTTATATAGTTAGTAAAATCATTAACTCAGAAGATATTGCTGTTCTTATTAAAGGAAAACATAGTTGTATGACAGCTAGAGGAATAAATAAAACAAATAGTTTTACTGAAACTTCCACTTTTATGGGAGAATTTAAAAAAAATTATGTATTACAAAATAGGTTATTCAATAGATTATAAAGGAGAAAAGAGATGAGAGTTTTAGTATTATTAAGTGGTGGAGTAGATAGCTCAACTTGTTTGGCTATGGCTGTAGATAGGTATGGAAAAGATAATGTTGTAGCTTTGTCTGCATCTTATGGACAAAAACATACTAAGGAATTAGAGTCTGCTAGAAAAATAGCTAGTTACTATCAAATAGAATTAATAGAGATAAATTTAGGGAAGATTTTTTCATTTAGTAATTGTTCTCTACTTTCTCATTCGGATAAGGAGATACCACAAGGAAGTTATGATGAACAACTAAGGAATATAGATGGAGAAAAACTTTCTACCTATGTACCATTTAGAAATGGATTATTTTTGTCTACAGCAGCAAGTATAGCACTTTCTAAAAATTGTCAAGTAATATATTATGGAGCTCATAGTGATGACTCAGCTGGTGATGCTTATCCAGATTGTAGTCCAGAATTTAATGAAGCTATGAATAGAGCTATATATTTAGGAAGTGGAAAAGAATTAAAAATAGAAGCACCCTTTGTAAATATGCATAAAAGCGATATTGTAAAAAAGGGACTAGAATTAAATCTGCCATATGAATTAACTTGGAGTTGTTATGAAGGAGGAGAATATCCTTGTGGTAAATGTGGAACTTGCATTGATAGAGAAAAGGCTTTTGAGATTAATAATTCAATTGATCCGCTAGTAAAATTAAGAAAAGGAGATAAATAGATGAGAGATTTAAAAGATTTAACACTACTAGGAAATCAAGGAGTAAAATATCCAGATAATTATGCCCCAGAGATTTTAGAAACTTTTGATAATAAACATCCTGAAAATGATTACTTTGTAAAATTTAATTGCCCAGAATTTACAAGTTTATGTCCTATCACAGGGCAACCAGACTTTGCTAATATTATAATATCTTATGTACCAAATATAAAAATGGTAGAGAGTAAATCTTTAAAATTATATCTATTTAGTTTTCGTAATCATGGGGATTTTCATGAGGATTGTGTAAATATTATTATGAAAGATTTAATAAGATTAATGGATCCTAAATATATAGAAGTATGGGGAAAATTTACTCCAAGGGGAGGAATTTCAATAGATCCTTATTGTAATTATGGAAAAAAAGGAAGTAAATGGGAAGAGATAGCTTTAAATAGATTGGCTAATCATGATATGTATCCTGAAAAAGTGGATAATAGATAATATTCTAAAGAGAAAGTTAAATATATCACTTAACCAAAAGTACGTATACATACTATAATTTCGTTATAATATATTAATATAGGAGGAGTAATAGTATGAAAAACTTTTTAAAAAGTGTATATTTTACTTATTTTTTAGTAAGTTCTTTAATTTTAGCTCAAGATATTGATGTAAATGCTATAAGAACTGTTGATGGGAGAGCTAAAACAATAATGGAATATTTGCATGATGATACTAGATTAGTTCCTACAAAAGTTTTTGATAATGTATATTGCATAGGAAGTGCCGGTGTTGTTGCTTGGGCAATTACAACTTCAGATGGAATAATTCTTATAGATTCAATGTAGGATGATAAAGATGCCCAATGATAGAAGAAAGTTTTATAAAATTAGGATTAAATCCTAACGATTTAAAATATATAATTATAACTCATGGACATGGAGACCACTATGGTGGAGCTAATTATCTAAGAGAAAAATATGGTGCAAAAACTATTTTAACAAAAGTAGATACTGATTTAATGTATAATTTAAATACAGGAGCCAACTCTCCACGCTCTCCAAAAACTAAGATAGATATTTTTGCTAAAGATCAGGATAAAATTGTTTTAGGAGATACTGAAATAATATTAGTAGAAACTCCAGGGCATACAGCAGGTTGTTTATCTGTTATCTTCCCAGCAAAAGATAAAGGAAAAGAGCTTGTAGCAATGTTATGGGGTGGAACTGGAATTCTAAAAGATAAAGAGTTACAAATTAAATATAAAGAGTCTGCTTGAATATTTTTCAAAACTATCTCAAGAAAAAAATGCCTCTGTATTTTTAACAGCTCATCTATTTGCTGATGAAGGTTATGAGAAGTTAGCTCTTATAAATAGTTCAAATTATGATGGAAAAAATCCTTTTGTCTTCACTCAAGAGGAGTTAAAAAAATATTTTGATGATTTAATTTCAAAAGCTGATGAAACAATAAAAAATAATAAATAATTAAAATATAAACCTTAATAACTTATAATATATATTGAAATGTAATATTTAATTTAGTAAAATAAAGATAGGGAATTACTAAAATACAAGAGTAGTTTTCTATCTGATTAATATAACATTATAAGTTAGAGAGGTGAGAAATATTATTAATTCATTAGGTTATGATATTTGTTATACAGCTAGAAAAATTTATCAATTTTTAACAAAAGAGTTTAAAGATTTTGATATAACCCCAGAACAATTTGTGGTTTTAGTAAAATTATCTGAAGAAAATGGAATTTCACAGATGGAACTAGCTAATAGACTGGATAAAGATAAAAATAATGTTAAAGCTATGGTTGATAATCTGAGTAAAAAAGGATATTTAATAAAAAAGAGAATAAAACCGATAAAAGAGCTTATTCTCTATATCTTACAGAAAAAGCCAAAGCTACTATTCCTAAAATAAAAAAGTATGAAGAGGAATTTTTAAAGTCATTAACTTTAGGAATAGAATTAGAAGAAGCAAAAATAGTGGATGAAATTTTAAAAAAAATCTGTAAAAATATTTCTAAATAATAATATAAAATAACTGCTAAGTCAATAAATTAATTTAAGAAAACTCAAGAAGCTATTAGTTGCTCTTGAGTTTTTTAGTTTAAATTATTTTATTTAAAATATATCTTTTTTGAAGACCTGTATTAAGAATTAAAGTATTTTCTTTAATAGTATAATTAGCTTTTAGTGAAATTCCTTTTTCACACTTTAAAGAATAATATTTTATCTCTTTCTTATTTACCTCTCTCTCCTCATCATAAGTCATATCAGCCTCAAAATTCTTTTCTGGGATTCCTAAAAAATTTCTTAATTGGATAATCCCATCTGGATAAGTTTCTAAATTTAAAAATTTATCTATAAACTCTCTTCCAATTTGTTCAAAATTTTCATCCTCTATATAGATATAAGCATCTGTTCTTTTTGTATATGGGACAATCATTTTATTGATAAACCCTAGAGTTATATGGGCATCAGCTCCAATTAATTTTAAAAGTTTTATAATTTTATCATCAGAACTTCCACCTAAAGTTGTCAAAATAATCTCTGGGATAATAAATTTTATCTTATGATAATTTTCTAAAATGATATCTTTAGTTTTTTCATTTACAATTAAAACACCAGTTTTATTTTGAAAATATATCCACGAAGCTTTCTTATCATATAAATCTAATTTATAATTAAATTTTTGAGTATTCTCTTTTAAAAACTCATCTATACTGTTAATATTACTATGTTCATAGAGATTGATAAATTTGAAATAATCAAACTTTTCTATATCTTTAGGTGTTATTATTCCCTTAACTTGTATATCATTAGCTATATATTCCTTACTAGAAATTACAAGGACATTTTTCATATACTCATCTTGTAACCCATTAAAAAAATATTTTTTAGCCTTATCTAAAAGAGAGATATTATTTTTCATATTACTAGTAAAATAGAGAAAAACTAAATACTCCACTTCACTATCTATAAGTATATTTTGTATTTCTTGGGTAAAATTTTCAAATGTTAAAAGAGCTATTTTTTTTCTTTTCATTTTTCTTCCTTCTATATATATGATTTGCTCCCTATATTTTAACATTTTTTCTTTTAAAATAAAACTTTAATTTTTTAAAGAATAAACTTTAATTACATTAGATTCTCCAACTATTGTAAGAAAGTTTTGTTCCTCAGTAAAATTAACTAAGCTTGTAAAAACTTTTTCTCCATTGTTGATGTATATCTCTACAACATTTTTATCTCTGATTATTCTAAAATCTGTATCATCACTTAAAGTATAATTGACTACCCTCTTTGTTCCAAATATTTCAAGAGATTCAAAATTATTAACTGCTCCGTTTCTATCAAAGATTATCCTCTTATCTTGAGAACTATAAGTTAGCTTTAATCCTTTTTTCTCTTTATCTCCAATTACAATTTCAAAATCTTTATCACAATTCAATTTAAACTCTATATCATAAACTTTATCTGTCATTTCAATTTGAAATTCAGTATCCACCTTTTTATATATTTCTAAATTTCTTCTATACTTATTAAATTCTTCCACAGGATACATATATAATTTATCATCTATTATTTTTAATTCACGTGGAAGAGTCATCATTCCTGTCCAATTTTCCTCTGGGAAAGGATGATGATTTACAAGCCAAGCTATCATTATTCTTCTTCCTTTCTTATCTTTAAAAGTTTGAGGAGCATATAATTCAAAACCATTATCTAATACTTGAAACTCTTTATGGGTAAGTTTTCCTGTTTCATAGTCAAAATCTCCCATATAGTAACCTGCAAGATGTTCCTGTCCCTCTTTTCCTATTCCTTGTGGACTAAATACTAATATAGATTTTCCATCTAATTCAAAAAAATCTGGACATTCCCACATAAATCCCATATTTTCTTCATAAATCTCATTAACAAATTTCCAGTTTTTAAAATCTTCACTTTGATAGAATAGAACTCTCCCTTTATTGTCCTTTTTTCCCCCTAATACCATATAGTATTTTCCATTTTTTCCCCATATTTTAGGGTCTCTAAAATGAGCTGTACAATATCTCTCTGGAGCAACTATCTTAGGTTCAGATAATTTTTCAAAAGTAAATCCATCTTTTGATTTAGCAAAAAGTTGTGTAGATATTAAATCATTCTCCCCTACTGTTACAGTATTTCCATACTCATTTATTTTTTTTGTAGTCATTATTACCCCAGTATAAGCAAGATATAATTCATCATCTTTTACAAATCCACTTCCAGAAAAACAACCATCTATATCTTCAGGAATATCTGGAGATATAGCATAAGGGAGATGCTCCCAATTAAATAGGTCATCACTTGTAGCATGTCCCCAAGTCATATTTCCCCAATATAGATTTTCAGGATTATGTTGATAGAATAGATGATATTTTCCCTTGTAATAACAAAGCCCATTAGGGTCATTCATCCAATTTTTTATAGGTGTAAAATGAAATAGTGGTCTTTTATTCATAGTATAAAACTCCTTTTTTTATTATTTTATGATAAAAAAGGTTTGTAAATTAATATTAATCTACAAACCTCTTTATAAATTAAGAGAATTGAGTGTTTAGTTATAATCTAGAAAGTATATATCCAACCAATAGCAAAGTTTTGATAGTTTTCTGCTGCATGTCCTTTTGAAGTTGAGAAATCTCCATAATTTTCTCTTTTATCTCCATTTTCATATGACCAATTTCTCCATTCATATCCATATCTTCCATAAAGCGTTAAATTTTCGCTAGCTTTATAAGAAGTATATAGATATAGTCTAGTTCTACCAAAATCTTTATATTTTCTATATGGAGTAGAATCTTCATTATAATTGAAAGAGTGATGGAAAGTAAATCTAGCTTCAGTTGAGATAGACCATTTTTCATCCTTGTAAAGATCAGCAAATAATCTTATTTGATGTTCAAGTTCACTCTCTTTTCCATTAGTAGGAATTGTTCCTAACATGTTATAATACCCTAAATAATAAGCTATTTTAAAAGCACCATATTTAAATCCTAAAGGGATAGTTTCTATATTTATAGAATCTGGATTAGAAGTATTTGTGGAGTTTTGAGCTTCATACCAGTATTCTCCATAAGACCAAAATACTCCATCATCATAAGTCCAGTTTCCATAGTATTTATCAAGGGTATCTTCCATTCTCCAAGCCACTCCTAAAATTAAATCTTTATTTATTTTTTTAGAAGCATTTAATTGTACTCTACCCGTCTTACTATGGGCTCCATCATCTCCTAAATCTATTGCCCAATCTTTTCCAGCAGTAAGTCCAAATATCCAATCTCCATAAGTTAGATTAACCTTATTCCATAACCATACATCATCAAAATCTTGTTTTCCATTTTCATTCTCCATTTCTAGTTCTTGATTAATGTTAATAACTTTTAATATAGGTTCAGCTACTAACTGTTGGCTTAAGATTCCCAAAATTCCACATAATAATAATTTTTTCATTGATATCCTCCCAAATATTATTAGTTACTTTTTAATATAAAGATTGTCGAATCAAAATCATTAGATTTTCTAGTTCCATCAAGCACTTGTCCAGAAGATGGGTCAGTAGTTAAAAGTCCTAGATTCATTAGTTCATCTCCATAACAATTTTGAGTAGCTACTTCTTTTGGATTATTAAAATTAGCTATTGTATAGTTAAACTCTGGATTTAATCCTTGTAGTTTTACTCTTCTATATGCACAGTTTACATCATTAAGTACTTTATAATATCCTACTAAAGCAGTTTTTTGATCTTTAGAAACAACCATCCAAGAAACAATATTACTTATAAATGGACTAAGTAGACGATAGAAAGTACCAAATTGGAAGATTTCTCTATATTCTTTGAAAAACTCTACTTGTTCACGAACTTTTCTATGTTCCTCTTCACTTAGTTTACTCATATCTAGCTCATATCCAAAAGCTCCAAAGAAAGCTACATTAGCACGAGTTTCAATAGGAGTCATACGTTGTACTTGGTGGTTAGGAGTAACAGAAACATGTGCTCCCATAGAAGAAACAGGGTAAACCATTGATGTACCATATTGAATTTTTAATCTTTCAATAGCATCAGTGTCATCACTTGTCCAACATTGAGGAGCATAATAAAGCATAGCAGCATCAAATCTTGCCCCACCACTTGAACATGATTCAAATAAGATATGAGGGAACTCTTTAGTTAGTCTATCATATAAATCATATACTCCTAAAACATATCTGTGGAAAACTTCTCCTTGTCTTTCAGGTGGAAGAGCTACAGAGTAACACTCAGTTAAACAACGATTCATATCCCATTTAATATATGATATTTTAGAGTTTCTAATAACTTCTGCCATCATATTATAGATATAATCTACAACTTCTTTTCTAGAATAGTCTAAAACAAATTGATTTCTTCCATGCGATTGATTACGTCCAGGAACATGTAAAATCCAATCTGGATATTTACGGAAAAGATCACTATTTTTATTTACCATTTCAGGTTCAAACCATAATCCAAATTTCATTCCAAGCTCTTCTATTTTATGAGATAATCCCTCTACCCCATCTTGAAGTTTTTCTCTATTAGAGAACCAATCTCCTAATCCTTGGTGGTCATCATTTCTAGTTCCAAACCAACCATCGTCTAGTACAAATAACTCTATTCCATCTTCTTTTGCTGCTCTAGCAATATTTAAGATTTTTTCATCATCAAAGTCAAAGTATGTTCCTTCCCAGTTATTAACTAGTATAGGTCTAACTTTATCTCTCCACTCTCCTCTTGCAAGTCTTTTTCCAAAAAGATTGTGGAAAGTTTGGCTCATTGTATTTAAACCAGAATCCGAGTAAACAATTACAGCTTCTGGAGTTTGAAACTCCTCTTTAGAGTCTAAATGCCAAGTAAAGCCAAAAGGATTTATTCCCATAGAAACACGAGAAACATCATAAGTATCTACTTCAATTTGTGCTAAAAAATTTCCACTATATACTAGAGAAAAACCAATAGCTTCTCCTAAAGTTTCAGTTGTTTCAGGACGTTTTAAAGCTATAAAAGGATTTTGATTATTACTTGATATTCCTTTAGTACTGCTTATAGCTTGTATTCCCATTTCTAATTTACGAGTTTTTATATAACGCTCTCTTGACCAAGCACCTGAAAGGTGTATACATTCATAGTCATAATCTGGTAAATCTAAGTTTAAGCTAAGAGCTCTAGTCAAGTCTACTGCTTTTTCTCCTTTGTTTTCAAATCTAGCATTTCTAGTGATAGCATCATAATCTTTAAAAATTGTATAAGATAGAGTAAGCTCAACTTCAGTTAATTTATCTTTTAAAAGTACCTCTAATGTCATAGCTTCTTCATCAGATTCTACATAAGTTGCTGGTAATCCTTTTAAAGATTTTTTTCCTTTAAATATATTGTGAGATACATATTCAAACTCTGTTATTGTACTTCCATTTTCTTGTTTGATTTCAAAAGCTGGGTATCTATAATCAGTAGTTCCATAGCAAGGATACTCTTGTTTTAGATGCTCTAATGAAAAAGAGTAATCTTTTTCATACATATATTGAGTCATAGGACGATTTTTACTTTCAATAAGATGTCCAAAATCATCTCTATGTCTTATTTTTTTTCCAAAATATAGTTGTCCTAGTTGTCCATTTCTTAAAACTTTAATAACATAACTAATATTATTATTAAAAATATGGAACTCTTTAGTTTGCTCATTAAAAATAATATTCATTGTATTCTCCTTTATTTAAATAAAATTTAGTTATTTACAGATTCAAGTATAATATTTTTATCTTCTGTTTTAGTTTCATGAGTAGATTTACAATTTAGTTGAGCTACTTTCTCTCTTACTTCATATAATACTTTTCCCTTTAATTTATAACCTTTAATATAGATGAATAAACTTATTAAAATAAAAATCATAGATGGAATAAATACTAGTAAACGTAACCCTGTTATTGTTAAAGTTGATTGTTGAGGTAGTGTAGGGTCGTATTTTAAGAAAGTAAGTGCCAATCCTGTCATAAGTCCACATACTGCTCCAGATGTTTTTACTAGGAAAGTTTGAGCAGAACAAATAATACTTTCATTTCTCATTCCAAATTTTAATTGATTGTAGTCAATTACATCAGCAACTAAAACAGTTATAGTTCCAATGATTAATCCAGCTCCTATTTTCATCATAACCATAGCAACAGCTAATAAAACAGCACTTGCTGGCATAAATAAAGCTGAAAAACCTAAAATTGATAATCCTAATACAGGAACTAAGCAAGCTATCTTATAAGTTGTATCACGACCAAATTTCTTAGCAACAAATGGGAATATTAAAAGTCCAATCATCTCGGCTAATTGACAAGCACTATATATAGAAAATAGATTTTGATTTCCAGCAACGTATTTTAAGTAATAAATCATGAAACTTCCATATCCACCATTAAATAATTGGTAAGCTAACATAAGACCTATGTATGATTTTAGATGTTCATTTTGAGTTAATATAGTCCACATATGTTTTAAATTAATTTTCTCATTAGATGAAGCTGAACTATTTTCTTTAACATTAAAAATTGTTATAGCAATAAAAGTAATATAGATTATAGCAATTAAAATTGCTCCAGCTGTATACCCAAATTTAGCATTATCTCTAAAGCCAAAGATATTATTTAAAAAGTAGATTAAATGGAAACTAATAATTCCCATAATTAAATATGAAGAACTTGCAAAAATTCTAGGGATAACTCCTATTTGTTCACGCTCATGAGGGTCATCAGTTAAATTTGGTAACCAAGCCCAATAAGGAATATCTAACATTGTATAAGTCATACCATATAAAATATAAACTATACTGATATAAACATAAAGCATCTTTCCTTCTAAACCAAAAGTATAAAACATTCCAACAAATGTAACGGCATTTAAAATTGTTCCAATAGAAATCCAAGTACGGAATTTTCCAAACTTGTTATGTGTATTATCAACTATCATTCCCATTACTGGGTCATTGATAGCATCCCAAATTCTAGCCACGAAGAATAATGAACCAACAAAAGCTGGAGAAAGATATAGAACATCTGTAAAATAAATCATTAAAAATACCCCAACATATGCTAAAATTATATCTTTTCCAAAAGCTCCTATACCGAAAGAATATTTTTCTCTAAATGATAAAGCCATAAAATAAACCTCCAAAAATAAAAAAATAACGATTTTAGTTAACTAAGATAGATTTGTGCACGTATATCTCATAAATCAATTATAAAATAGAGAATTAAAAAATAAAATATTATTTTGTTTGATAAAACAGTTAAAATGTTGTTTTAAAAAAATAAAATCAACATAAAAAACGTTAAATGTTCTATTATAGAATAATAAACGAGAAAAAAACATAGTACTTGCAATTAAATATTTTATATGATATCTTTAATAATAAAAACTTTATTTGGAGGTAAAATGGAAAAAGCTTGTATGTTACAATTGAAAAGAGAGAGCCTAAAAAAATTAGAGTTAAAATTTTGTGGCTATAGTGAATGTGAATCTTTACATAGCTTTGGACCAGCTTCTAGACCCACTTATATACTACATATTGTTTTAGAGGGCAAGGGAATATTTGTAGTGGATAATAAAAAATATTTTTTAGAGAAGGGACAGGGGTTTATAATAGAGCCTAATATAGTAACTTTTTATCAAGCAGATGCTAAAAATCCTTGGAAATATTTTTGGATTGGTTTTGATGGAGAGGGAGCAGAGAAATATTTAAGAGAACTTGGAATTATTCAACATAAACCAATTTTTAGAACTGATAAATTAGATGAGCTTTTTTCTCTGTTAAAGGAGATGTTGAAACGAAAAAATTTAACATTAGCTGAAGAACTTAAACTCCAAGGATTATTTTACGAATTTTTCTCTCTTATTGTAGAAGAAAATTCAATAGAAGAGAAAGATGAAAAAAATGAATTAAATCCATATGTTGATAAAATTATAACATATATTAAAAATAATTATTGGGATGATATAAATGTCAATAATATTATTGAATATGTTGGCTTAAATAGAAGTTATCTATCCACTTTATTTAAGAAAAATATGGGGATAACAATTCAAGAATACCTAACTGTTTTTAGATTATCTAGAGCTAATGAATTACTAGATATAACAAATGAAAGTATAGAAAATGTTGCTAATAGTTGTGGCTATAAAGACCCACTAGTCTTTACAAAAGCTTATAAGAAAAAATATGGAGTAACACCTACTCAGCATAGAAAAAAAGATAGAAAAGAGGCAAAAGAGAATTTAATTAAGTATGGAAAGAGGATTCAAGGTTAATTTTTCTTATGTTTTAGTTTACTAATTTTGATTTTTATTATATAATAATATCTGTAATATTAATTTAATAAATAGTAGGAGGATTTAGTATGATTAAATTAATTGGAGTCCTATTAATATTAATAGGATTTACTTTAAAGTTGGATACTATCGCAGTAGTTTTGCTTGCTGGAGTAGCTACTGGGCTTGTATCATCAATGGATTTTATGGAAATTTTAAATGTTTTAGGAAGTGCTTTTGTATCAACTAGATATATGACACTTTTACTTTTAACTTTAGCTACTGTTGGTATATTAGAGAGAAATGGACTTAGAGAAAGAGCAGCAAAATGTATCTCTTCTTTACAAGGAGCAACTTGTGGAAAAGTTCTTACTCTATATGTAATAATCAGAACAATAGCTGGAGCTATGTCTTTAAGATTAGGAGGACATGTACAATTTATCAGACCATTAGTTTATCCAATGGCTAAGGGAGCAGCTGAGAGAGATGGAAAACTAACTAAAGAGTTAGATGAAGAGTTAAAAGGGCTAGCTAATAGTATGGAAAACTATGGAAACTTCTATGGACAAAATATTTTTATAGCTTCTTCAGGAGTATTGCTAATCTTAGGAACTTTAAAAGAAGCTGGAATAGATGGAGTAGAGGCATATGATATAGCTAAAGCAAGTATTCCTATGGGAATAATAGCTATAATTTTAGCTGCTATTAAAAACTATATGTTTGATAAAAAAATAAAGGTAAAGAAAGGTGATATTAATGGTTAATACACTTCTTGAGATAATGTATATAATTTGTGGACTTGTTTTGGTTATATGTGGAGTTTATGCTCTAAATGATAGTGCAAATCCTAAAAAAATTGGAACAGCTGCTTTCTGGATAATATTTGGTATAATTTTTATGGCTGGACCATATATGAATCCTGCTTTAGTAGGAGCTCTACTTTTAGTAATGGGTGGACTTACTGCTACTAAAAATGTAAGATTAGGAAGTTTAAAAAATAGTAGTGATGAGTATAGAATGGTTCAAGAGGAAAAAATTGGAAATAAAATATTTATACCAGCTCTATCTATTGGAGTGGTAGCTTTCTCAGTGGCTCAATTTACAAATTTAGGTGGACTTGTTGGGCTTGGAGTAGGAGCTTTAGTTTCTCTTATCCTAACTATGTTGGTTACTAAAGAGAGTGTAAAAAATATTCCTTATGATTCTTCAAGAATGTTACAACAAATGGGAGCAAGCGTTATATTACCTCAACTATTAGGAGCACTAGGAGCACTATTTGCTAAAGCTGGAGTTGGAGAGGTAGTAGCAGGAATAATGAGTGGAATAATTCCTGATGGAAATAGATTGCTTGGAGTAGTAGGGTACTGTATAGCTATGGCTATATTTACAATGATAATGGGAAACGCCTTTGCTGCTTTTGCTGTAATTACAGCTGGTATAGGAGTACCATTTGTAATAAATCTTGGAGCTAATCCAGCAATAGTAGGAGCACTAGGACTTACTGCTGGATATTGTGGAACTCTTATGACTCCAATGGCAGCAAACTTTAATATTGTTCCAGCTTCTATTCTTGAAATGGAAAATAAAAATGGTATAATATTAGTACAAGCTCCAGTAGCTATTACTTTACTATTAATCCATATAGTATTAATGTATATATTAGCTTTTTAATTAAAGAATGATAAAAGTTAAATTTTAGGAGGTAAAAAATGAAAGTATTAATTACAGGATTTGACCCATTTGGAGGAGAACCAATAAATCCAGCTTGGGAAGCTGTAAAAAGATTACCAGATAATATAGATGGAGTAGAGATTGTAAAATTACAAATACCTACTGTATTTAAAAAATCTGCTAAAAAATTATTTGAAAATATAGATACTGTTAAACCAGATGTTGTAATATGTGTAGGACAAGCTGGTGGAAGATATGAATTTTGTGTAGAGAGAGTTGCTATCAACTTAGATGATGGAAGAATTCCTGATAATGAAGGATATCAACCAGTTGATGTTAAAGTTTTTGAAGATGGAGAAAATGCTTATTTTTCTAATCTCCCTATTAAAGCTATGGTAGAGGAAGTTAAAAAAGCTGGAATTCCTGCTGCTGTATCTAATACAGCTGGGACTTATGTATGTAACCACATAATGTATTCTCTATTATACTATATCAATAAAAATAATCTAAATATCAAGGGTGGATTTATTCACGTTCCTTATATTACAGAGCAAGTATTAGACAAAAAAAATACTCCATATATGGATTTAAATACTATAACTAGAGCTTTAGAAACTTCTATAAAAGCTGTAAAAAATTATGAAACAGATATAAAAGTTTCTGGTGGTAAGGAGTTTTAATTATAAAGAGAGCCTTGTGGCTCTCTTTTTTATAAAATAATTAATAATATTCTAACAATGGTAATAATTGAGTATAACTTTTATTTTCAATAAATACTTCTGATAGATTTTCATTTATAAACTTATCCAATCTCAAAAGAATAAATGTGAGAGCCATTTTTTTTAGAGCCATATCTAGAGCTCTCTTTTCTTCCTCTTCTAACTTTCTATACTTTTCATACTCTTCAAGGAAAATATCAATATATCTCTTTTCTACTTCTAAATCAAATTGGTAGACTCTTATCCAAAAATTAATAACAATGGCTAAATCTATTATAAAAGGAGCTGTTTGAGCTTCATTGAAATCTAAAATTCCTACTATTTTATTATCCTTTACAAAAACATTATCTGGAAAAATATCATTATGAATAATTCCACAAGGAAGAGAGGAAAAATTAAAGTTTTTAACCTCTTCATAAAGTATTTCTATTTTTTCTTTTATATCAAAAGGAATATCTATATTTTGAAAATCAATTTTTTTATAATATTTTTTCATATCAATTCGAGATTTTCTAATAAGTTTTTTACCAATAGAAAAACTATGTAATACTCCTAAATATTTTCCAATCTCTTTAAGATAAGCTTCATTAAAACTTTTGATAGGTTCTCCCATAATAAAATAAAAAAGAGCAATCATCTTATTTTTATATACTATATAATTATTTCCAGAAGTAGTTTGTAAAGGGGTACAACAAGGGACAATATCTTTCAACTCTAAAAGAAATTCTAACTCTTGATTTTCTTCAAAGTATTTTCTACCTCCTTCAAATACTCTTAGTACAAATTTTCCCTCAATACATTCTATATAATAATTTGTATTTAAAATACCTGTCTTTATCATATAAAAATTTTTAAGAGTGAGATTGTAATCAGATAAGATTTTTTCTATCTCCTCTTTTTGTAATCTAGTATATACTGCCATACTCTCCTCCTAAATTTGTCCTACTATATATTAACATTTTTATAAAAACTATGCTATAATAAAATGGAATTTATTTTATAAGGAGAAGAGAGAAATGAACTATGATTTAATTTTATTTGATATTGATGGGACACTTTTAGACTTTGATATGACAGAAAAAGTTGCTTTAGAAGATACTTGTGCTGAATATGGTTTTCCTTGTACAAAAGAGATGCTAGAAAGATACCATCATATCAATATAGAGTGTTGGAAACAGTTAGAAGAGGGACTTATAGATAAACAAGAGTTAGCTTTTATCAGATTTAATAGATTTTTTACAGAGTTTAATTTAGTAGGAAATCCTATAGAATTTAATACTAAATATAGAGCCAGACTTGGAGAGGGAGCTTATCTTATAAAAAATGCTGTTGAAATATGTGAAAAATTATATGGAAAAGTAGATTTAGCTGTGGCTTCTAATGGGGGAAAAGATATACAATATAATAGACTTAGAAAGGTAGATTTAGAAAAATATTTTAAATATTTTTTTATCTCTGAAGAGATTGGATATAATAAACCAGATATTAATTTTTTCAATTATATCTTTGAAAAAACAAAAATTACTTCTCCAGAAAGAGTCTTAATTATAGGAGATTCTGTCTCTGCTGATATCCAAGGTGGTAACTTAGCTGGAATAAAAACTTGTTGGTATAATCCTAAAGGATTAGAAAGTGATAGTACAAAAAAAGATTTTATAATAACAGATTTATTAGAATTAGAAAAGATAATTTTAGGGGCTGTTGCAATTTAAAAATTTAAAGTTATTATAACTAATTCAAGAATGACTTTCGTTCAAAGAATAAAGAGTAAGTAGGTTTCCAAAATTCTAAGAGCTTTAGCTCTTTAAGAATTTTGAGACACAGAAAGCAAAGCTTTCAGTGTTTCCTTAATGTAACACAGAAAATAAATTTCTGTGTCTCAATAGTAGTAGTCGTTAAAACTCCTCTACTATTGGAAAACTCGTTTCACTCAAACAGTTGTGTTTTTTAGCGTTCGATTTCACTGACTTGCTCTATTTATTCTCCTCAATCTTCGTCATTCTTGAATGTTATTCTCTCTCCTAATAAATTTCTTAAATTGAAATCGTGATATAAGAGGAGTAAAGGAAAAGGAAAAAAATTTACTGTAATGAGCATTGCGTAAACACTAGCGATTGAAAGTAAACTTTTTTCCTTTTATATTATTAAATATTTTTATTTTTTGATTTCAATTTAAGAATTTGCAATAGCCACTATTTTTTTAGATGATTTTTTCCAAAAAATAGGGAAACCCTAACCTTGGGTAAGTTAGGGTCATATGGGTTGCGTTCACGTCTGTGAACTATGGGTATTAGAAACAAACTGTCATTGTTCTACATTATTATCGTATCATACTATTTTAGAATTGTCAACGGTATATTTAAAATTTTGATAACTTTATACTCCCAAATTGTTTATTCTTTAATCAATAAATTTAATTTAAAGGTTTTTTATGTTTAAATTCTTTATTATAAATATAGTTAGCTACAAACATAGAGGATACTCCTCCTACAAGTTTTGTAATAATTACAGGAAAAACTAAATCTTTATCTATTCCAGCTGTAAATCCTAAATGACTTCCTAAAACAAAAGCTCCACTTACAGAAAAAGCTATATTTAAAAGTTTTCCTCTCTCGTCCATCTCTTTTAATATATTAAACATTGGAATATTATGAGCTAAGCAAGCTATAAGTCCAGCTGTTGATTTTTCATTTATTCTAAACATCTTTCCAATGGCTGTCAATGGTTTTGTAAATACAGTAGTTACAAAATACAACATAGGAAAAGCACCAGCTAGTGTAATAGCTATACTTCCTACTGTCTTTACTCCCTCCATTATAGGAAGCATACCTTTTATCACAACTACTCCTGTTAGTGTTTCTAATATTTGTAAAGCTAATCCAATAGTAGTCAATATAAACATAAATTTTCCAAAAAGAAAAAATCCTTTAGCTATCTCTTTTGGAAATTTTAATAATGCCCAGCATATTAAAAAAGTAAAAGCTATAATTGGAATAAGATTTAAAAACAGTAATTTTATTTGAAAACCAGCTATAACTCCACCTACAAAGCAACCTAATGGAATGGTTGAGATTCCTGCTAATATTCCTTTAGATATATACTTCTCATCAGCTCTATCCACTATTCCCAAAGCTACAGGAATAGAGAATGAAAGTGTAGTCCCCATAGTAGCACTTAAAAATAATCCAGAAAACATAGCACTATCATGAGTAAGAGCTAACTCTTGTGATAATATATATCCTCCCATATCACTAGCTAATATTGTTCCAGCAAACATAGCTGGGTCAGCACCTATTATTCTATAAAATGGAGAGATAATAGGCTTTAAAAATGAAGATATAACAGGGGAAAAAGATATGATACCTAACATTGCTAAAGCCAATGTTCCCATTGTCATTATTCCATCTTCAAACTTTTTACCATATCCAAAACGGTTATTAAAAATTCTATCAATGGCTCCTATCAACATAAAGAATACCATGATATAAATAATTATATTGTTGATACTCACAAATCTATCCTCCTTAAAAATATTCCTATTTATTATATAATATTTCACAAAAAAATGCTATAATCAAATTATGGAAAACAAACTAAATTACAGTAGGTGGGAATATGGTAAAAAAAATTATTATGTTTCTTAGTATGTTGTTTATAAAAAATCTATATGGGGAATTTAGAGAGGTTATACCTTTAGAAAATGAAAATATAAAAAAGAATATAGTAACTGAAAAATTTGAGATAACTAAAATAAAATCAGAGAATATAAAAGAAAAAAACAGTAAGATGATACCTGAAGCAGAAGAAAAAAATAAGAAAAATGAAAAAATAGATGAAGTAATACATGTAAAAGATAGTGAAAATATTAAAGAGGTAATAGAAAAAAATAGTGTAACTATTATTACTGAAGAGCAGCTTAAACAGATTATTAATAATGCTAAAAATTCTCCTCTTCCAGATAACAATGTTGAAAAGGAAAGGGAGTTTTTTACACTTTCTCCAACGGATACATCTCAACCAGATTTTTTTATAGATATAAAGAAAACCTTAGATAAATATAGTTTTTCTGATAAAAGTGAGGAGATATATGGAGGACAAATTACATCAAAGGAGATTACCTCTGATAAAATTATAGACAACCTTGAATTTGGAGTCGGGGTAGCCTATAAAAATACAGAGTACTATGATTCTCAATATGAAAATAAAAATTCTGATATATGGAGTCATACTCCTGTATATGCCACTGGAAAATATAAAGTTTCCAGTGATGAAGAGAGCACCAAGTATTTAAAACTAAATCTTGGATATGCAATAGGAGAGTATGAAGGAAATGAAGAGTATATAGAAAGAAGAAATCAAAGTGGAATGTATTATGGTATAGGGGGAGGAGTAGAGTATGATGACATCTCACTTGATTTAATATATCAAGTAAATAAAGATGCTTATGAAAAAAACAACTCTACTCAAGATGACTCCCGTATAACTTTTTCAGTAGATTATAAATTGAATTTTTAGCTGATAGCTTATAGAGATTATTTTCTATAAGCTATTTTTCCATCTATAATAGTATACTCTACATTAGCATCTAATTCTAATGGAGATTTAGACCAGATAACTATATCTGCATCTTTTCCAACATCAATAGAACCGATTCTATCTTCAAGACCAAGTATCTCTGCTGGATAAATAGAGATAGCTTTGAAAGCTTCCCATTTATCTAATCCATCTTTTACAGCAAGTCCAGCACAAAGTGGTAGGTGTTGTAAAGGGATAACAGGGCTATCAGTTGTAATAGCTATTCTTATTCCAGCTTTATTTAAAACTCCAGCTGTTTTAAATGATTTATTAAATAACTCTACCTTTGTTCTATGTCCAAGACTTGGTCCAACTATCATATCAAATTTTTCTTCTGCTAACTCATCTACTATTGCTCTAGCATCAGTAGAGTGGTCAAGAGTCATTCTTACATCAAACTCCTTAGCTATTCTAATAGCTGTGAATATATCATTTGCTTTATGAGCATGAGCTTTTAGTGGAATCTCTTTTTTTAATACTGGGATAAGAGCTTCTAATTTCATATCGAAGTTTGGTTTTTTGCTCTCATCATCTCCAGCTAACTCTATTTTTCTAAGATACTCTTTAGCTTTAAAAAGAGTTTCTCTTAAAAGTCCAGCTGTTCCCATTCTTGTTGTAGGCATTTTTCCCTTTGTTCCATAAAATCTTTTTGGGTTTTCTCCAAAGGCACATTTCATAGCAATAGGCTCTTTTATTATCATCTTATCTATTCTCTTACCAAAAGTTTTTACAGCAGCAAATTGTCCTCCTATTACATTGGCACTTCCTGGTCCTGTTGCCACAGAGGTAATTCCTCCTTGATAAGCCTCTTCAAAAACTCTATCCATAGGATCAAGAGCATCTATGGCTCTTAGATGAGGAGTGATAGGTTCTGATTTTTCATTTACATCATCATTTTCAAAACTAACACTATCTCCCATAAGTCCTAGATGACAATGAGCATCTATAAATCCAGGAGCTACAATTTTTCCTTGAGCATCTATTACTGTATCCTCTTCTCCTGTTTCAATATTTTTTTCTATTCCTTTAATCTTTCCATCTAAGATAGATATATCTCCATATACAAGTTGAGAATTTTTTACATCTAAGATTGTTCCATTTTTAATAATAAGCATAGTTTTTATCCTCCCATTTTGAAATATATAGTCATAATCTAATTATAACAAATCTTTATATTTTTTCAATAGAGAAAAAACTTTAAAAATTTGAAATTTGAGGTATAATATTATATACAAAGAAAAAATATAATTATATATGGAGGAAACAATTATGACAACAAGAGCACTAACTAGAGAAGAACTTCAGGAAATTTTTTTTATGTAAAAAATGGATATTGTAGCAATAATATAGTTATACGTCCTAACAAACAGATTTATCTTATTTTTCTTATTCAACTAAATACTGGCCTGAGAATAGGGGATGTATTAATCCTGAAAAAGAAAAATTTTAATAATAATTTTATACATCTAAAAGAGCAAAAAACAGGAAAAATTCAACATAGAAAAATTAATACAGAAATTATAAATAAAGTGGAAGAGTATTGTGATAAAAAGAAATTGGGACATAATGATAGAATGTTTACAATTAAAGTAAGATGGGTACAAAAGTATATACAGAAAATATCTTTTATCTTAGGAGCTAGTGATATATCTACACATAGCTTTAGAAAGACATATGCCCACATTCAATATTTAGATAGCCAATGTAATATTGAACTAGTAAGGAAACTTCTTAATCACTCTTCTGTTTCTGTTACTCAAAGATATTTAGGTATAACTGACGAAGAGGTAAATGAAGCTTCAGCAAATTTTAAAATTATTTTTTAAAAACTATTTACAAATTCCAATTTTGGTAGTATATATAATAGTAACAATAACAGCAGTACAACAGGAGGGATTGTTATGACAAAAAAAGAGTTTATTGAGTTATATGCTGAAAAAGGAAATTTAACTAAAAAAGAAGCTGAAAAAAATATTAACCTTTTCTTAGAAAGTGTAGAAGAATCTCTAGTTAAAGGAGATGAAGTTACTTTTGTAGGTTGGGGTAAATGGGAAGTAGTAGAGAGAGCAGCTAGAGAAGTTAGAAGTCCTCAAAGCAAAGAAATTATAAAAGTACCTGCTAAGAAAGCTGTAAAATTTAAAGTTGGAAAACTTCTAGCTGATAAAATTAAATAAAAATTTTTGAAAAAACCTGTGTAATACAGGTTTTTCTTTTATTTTTCTATAAATTTGTGATATAATTTTACATATAAAACTAGAGGATAATACTTAACTAATTTATAGAGGTGAAATTTTGAGAATAAATGTAAATAACATTATTGTTTCTTTAGAGAGAAATCAAGATAAAGAGATAATAAAAGAGATAGAGAAAAGAGGAGTAAAGAGAAATAATATCAAAAGTATTATTTGGAGTAAAAGGTCTATTGATAGTAGGAAAAAATCTGATATCAAGCTTATATATAATTTAGAAGTAGAATTAAAAACTCCAGTGGATATTACAACTTTAAAAAATATCTCTCTAGCAAAAGATATAGAAAAAGCAACTAGAGAACCTATCTTATCTATTGATAAAGAGGTAGCTGTAATAGGAGCTGGTCCAGCTGGACTTTTTGCTGCTCTTAGGCTTGCTGAATATGGATTTATACCTATTGTTTTTGAAAGAGGAGAAGAGGTAGATAAAAGAGATATCACAACTGAAAACTTTGTTAAAAACTCTATCCTTAACCCTAACTCAAATATACAATTTGGAGAGGGAGGAGCAGGAACTTACTCTGATGGAAAGCTAAATACAAGAATAAAAAGTGAATATATGGATAAGATTTTTGAAACATTGGTAGAGTGTGGAGCTCCATCAAATATTTTATGGGACTATAAGCCACATGTAGGTACTGATATTTTAAAGATAGTTGTAAAAAATTTAAGAGAGAAGATAAAATCTCTTGGTGGAAAATTTTTCTTTAATCATAGATTAGAAAATATCCATATAAAAAATGGAAAGATATCAGGAATTGATATAATAAATTCCACAGGAGAAAAGGAGTATCATAGCTTTAACTCTGTAATACTTGCCATTGGACACTCAGCTAGAGATACATATAGAATGTTACATAAAAATGGAGTACAGATGGAAAGTAAGCCTTTTGCTATTGGAGCTAGAATAGAACACCCTAGATGCGATATAGATAAAATGCAATATGGAAAATTTGTTGATAATGAGTTATTAGGTTCAGCTACTTATAGTGTAACTTATAATAACAGAGCTGAGGAGAGAGGGGTATTCTCTTTCTGTATGTGTCCAGGAGGAGTTATAGTCAATGCTTCATCAGAGCTTAATACCTCTCTTGTAAATGGTATGAGTTATTCTCAAAGAGATGGAAGATTTTCCAATTCAGCCATTGTAGTAGGAGTAAAGGAAAATGATTTTGGTAGCCATCTATTTGCTGGAATGGAGTTTCAAGAAAAATTGGAGAGAAAAACTTATGAGTTAGGGCAAGGGTATGGGGCTCTATATCAAGGAGTTTTAGATTTTATGAACAATAAAAAAACTACTTATGAGATAGAGAGTAGTTATGAGATGAAAAAGACTTCATATAATCTAAATGATTTTTTCCCAGAAGTAATAGTAGATAATATGAAATCTGCCTTTGAATATTGGAGTAAAAATCCTATGTTTATTTCAAGAAATGCCAACCTTATAGCACCAGAAACTAGGACTTCTGCCCCTGTAAGAATTATAAGAGATATAAAAGGTATGTCTGTCAATGTATATGGACTATATCCAATAGGAGAGGGAGCTGGATATGCTGGTGGAATTACTAGTGCTGGTGTAGATGGAGTAAAAATTGTAGACTTAGCTTTTACAAGAGTAAAAGATTAAAATAAAAATATATGAACATTATAAAAGGGAGGGATTAAAATGAAAAATTTTAATTACAATATTCCAACTAAGGTTCTATTTGGAAGAGGAAAGGTAAATGAAGTTGGAAAAGAAGCCAAGAGATATGGAGATAAAGTACTTCTAGTTTATGGAAAAGGAAGTGTTAAGAAGAGTGGACTTTTTGATGTTGTAGTAGAAAGTTTAAAAAAATCTGGAATTCATATCTATGAGTTGCCTAATATAGATCCGAACCCTAGAATAGACTCTGTATATGCAGGAGCAGAGCTTTGTAGAAAGATGGGAATAAATCTTATTATTGCTATGGGAGGAGGAAGTGTAATAGATTGCTCTAAAGCTATTGCTGCTCAAGCTAATTATTATGGAGATGTGTGGCAAGATTTATATGTAGAACAAAAATTAAATACATTAACATCTGCTTTACCTGTGGCATCTATTCTTACATTAGCTGCTACTGGTAGTGAGATGAATGGAAACTCAGTTATCTCAAATATGCATACTAATCAAAAATTAGCAATAGGACATGATTTATTAAGACCTGTATTCTCTATATTAGACCCTGAATATACTTTTACTGTAAATCAATATCATACTGCTGCTGGAGTAGTAGATATATTGAGTCATCTATTTGAACAATATTTCACTCCAGACCAAGAAGGATATCTACAAAATCGTTTAATGGAAGCTATGATGAAAACTGTTATTGAATATGGGCCAATAGCTTACAATGAATTAGATGATTATGAAGCTAGAGCCAATCTTATGTGGACAAGTTCTCTTGCTCTAAATGGAATGGTAACATATGGAAAAGTATCTACTGATTGGGCTACACATGGAATGGAACATGAGCTAAGTGCTTTTTATGATATAACACATGGAGTGGGATTAGGAATACTTACACCATATTGGATGAAATATGTATTATCAGAAGAGAATGTACATAGATTTGTAGAGTATGGTAAAAATGTATGGAGCTTAGATGGAGAAAATAATATGGAAATAGCAAATAAAGCTATTAATAAAACAAGAGAGTTTTTCTCTTCATTAGGTATTCCAAGTACCCTTAAAGAAGTGGGAATAGATGAAAGTAAATTAGATAAGATGGCAGAACAAGCTACAATGTTTGGAGCATTGGGAAGTATGAAAAAACTATATAAAGAAGATGTTTTAGCTATATATAAAATGGCTTTATAATATGAAATTACAAATTATCACAAATAATTATTAGTTAAAAAAGGAGCTGATAAAATGAATTACAATGATTATTTTGAAAGAGATGTGTCTAACATAAGCACTGAAGTGAGCAATGCCTTTGTAAGAAAAGTTATGTTAAATATGATAGGAGGATTATTTATTACTACTTTAGTTCCTATCTATGTATTTTTCTTTAATTCAGAGTTAGTTTATACTCTAGCTAGATATTTTAAATTGATAGCTTTAGCTGAGGTTGCTCTTGTATTTTTCTTAAGTTTAGGAATTAATAAGATGTCATCTGTTACTGCTAGATTTTTATTTTATGTTTATGCTTTGATGAATGGAATACTATTTTCTAGTCTAGCCTTTGTATTCCATCCCATATCTATACTATATACTTTAGGAGTTACAACTATAATGTTTATAGTAATTGGGGTATATGGTTATACTACAAAAGAGGACTTAACAAAGTATAGCAAATTTTTAATGACAGGATTAATTACTATAATTATAATCTCACTTATCAATATCTTTATTAAAGCACCTATGCTTTATTGGGTAGGAACTATACTTGGAGTAGTAATTTTTTCTGGACTAATAGCTTTTGATATCAATAGAATAAAATATATTGCCTACAACATTGCTGGTAGTGATGAAGAGATGGTAGAAAAGATGGGAATAATAGGAGCTTTAAATCTATACTTAGACTTTATCAACCTATTCCTTTATCTATTAAGAATTTTTGGAAAGAAAAGAAACTAGAGGTAGATTATGAAAAAATATCTAGGAATAATTTTTCTTTTATCCTCTTCTCTCCTTTTAGCACAAGAAAATTTTAATAATATGGGAGAGATACATAGTAAAATTCTAAGTAATAGAGGTAAAGAACAATTTAGAAAAAATATAATATTTAAAAAATTTGGTAGAGCTGGTTATAGTAACAGTAATCAATATCTTGAATACATAGGAGAGTTAGAAAATAGTTACGATAATTCCTCATCTAAATATGATGTAAAAACAAAGGGATTTATGATGGGGACAAATAGTAATCTAATTTCTAATCCAGATATATATGTTGGAGTAAGTGTTGGATATCTTAAATCTAAAATGAATTATAGTGATGAAGATGCTAGAGTGAGAACTTATGGTATAGATTACTATGTAGGGAAAAATATAGACAACTGGTTAATAATCGGAAAAGCTGGTTATACTGAAAGTAAAAATAGTTATGAAACTTATAGATATCGTACTAAAGATTATTCATTAGGAGCAGAGGGAGGATATATGTATTCTCTTGGAGAGAAAGCTATCATCTATCCTTATATCTCTTTAGATTGGAATCAATATACTATGAAAGCTCATAATAATATAAAAGATAATGATGATAGAGTTGGAAGTGGAGCTTTAGGAGTAACTTATGCTCAAGAATTTAGAGAGAAATTTTTACTAACTGCTTCTGGAGAATGGAACTACGATTTTCCTAATAGAGAGAGCATCAGACTTAACAATGGAGAAAAAATAAAAGGATTAGAAGTGGGAAGAGATGCAGGGATATTTAATATAAAACTTGGATATTATCTAGATCCTGATTTCTTAGTAAGCTTAGGGTATAGTAGTTTTTGGAATAGAGAATACTACTATGATATGTTTAGCTTGACACTATCTCACAACTTCTAATATTGACAAAGGAATATATATTTGTTATAATAAATTAACAACCCTTGGGAGGCTGCCTATATGGACTAGGTGGCTTTCTTTTCTTATTTTTTGAAAAAAATATGATATAATATAATATATTTGAATATATAGTTTAAAGGAGAAATTTATGAGAAAAAAAATATTAATTGGAAGTATTTTATTAAGTTTTTCATTATTTGGACAAGATATTTACCAAGAGAGTGTAAATAAGCTTGAAATGACAGAACTATCTAATACTTACTCTAAAGAAAAAATAGAACGTTCATTAAAAGGATATAAAAAACTTAAAAAAGAAAAATTAGAAGAACTAGCTTCAAAAGCTGTATTAGTAGATTTACAAGCTATAACAGTTGATGATTTAAATTATTCTAAAAATATAAACTTAAAATTAGAAAATTACATAAGTAATTTTAAAGATATAAGTGAAAATTCTTTAGGAAATATTTCTGATAAAAATATAATAGAAAGAATTAATAGAAAATACTCAACTTTTAAAGTGATAGAAAAAAATTCTTTGATAGATAGTTTAAACATTGCATTAGCTAAAAAACTTACAACAGGATATAATATTAAAATAAAATCTACATATGCTAATTTTAATCCTGAATTATCTTTAAGTTATGGGCATAATGGAATAAAACATGCTAATCAGCTTATTGCTCTTATGAAAAGTGAAGGATTAGATGCTAAAGTTCAGATTGAACCAAAAACTTCTGCATACCTTCATATGCCAGATTGGGGAGAACCAGCAACTCCTAATATTGTAATGGAAGATGGACAAATAGTAATTACACCTTTAGAATATGACTTACAATTTGAATTTAAAGATAAAGCTGATAAAATGAAATTTATACAACTTATTGATAAATATGCTAAAAAAGATGAGGTTGATGAGGAAAATCTTATCTACGATGCTTGGTGGCAACCATTCTTACAAACTGAAAAAATAGATGGATTTGAAAAGTTAATAGTTAATATTGCTAGTGAAGGAGAATATGAAGCATATGTTTTAACTTTACCTGAAAAATCAGATGCTCTAATAAAAGAGTTAGCTAAAAATAAAAATTTAAAATTAAAAACAAAAGAAGTTTATGTAAATCCTTCATTTTATAGATTTATGCTAGGAGAATATAAATAATAATAAAAGCCCAGATAAAATCTGGGACTTTTATTTTATAAATTTTTCTACCATAACATAATATTATCTTTAAAAAAAAGACCCCGTAGGGTATGAGGTCAGAATTATCTGTACTTTCTCACTAACCATACAATAATGAGAATAAGTAATACACCTAGAAGAATTACTCCACCATTCTAATAATTAAGGAGTTCAGAGAACGACTATAATTATTAAGACACAGAAGTTTATTTTCTGTGCTACCTCAAACTTATTGTTTGAATTGTTACAGTCATTTCTGTACCTCCTATTAAAATATGGGTTTCTAGGTACTTTAATTATAACAAAATAATATCAAAAAGTCAAATCCCATATACTTATGTCTTCTTCAACATCTTATCAAATTTCTCATAGTTAACCTTAACTCCATCATCTAAATCAAGGTCAATTTTTAATTCAGCAATATGCTTAATCCCATTAGCATAATCTCTTAACTCTTTCAACATTGCATCTAACTCTTTTAAAGATTTTTCAGCTTGTTTCTTTTCTTTAGCAGAAGCACCATCATCAAAAGTTATTCTCTCATAAAAAGCTCTTAAGTTCTCTAGTTTATCTTGATAAGAAAGTAGATATTCAGTTCTCAACTATTTTTTCATATCTATAAATATATTAGAGCAGAGAAACCATTTTTTCAGAAACTACATATTGTTCACGATTTAAAATTAAAAAGTCAATTTTTTTATAATTTATTTCAGACAAAATTTTAGTAAAATAATCATTATCCCCTGTTACTAGACCTTTTCTTCGTTGAGTAATCTCTTCTAACTTTTTATTTTTTTCAAAAGTTTCTCTTATGTAATCTATAATAATTACCTATTTTATTAGTATTTCTACACTTTTTCAATAAAAAATCTACTTCTTCCTGCCTTAAAGATGATGCTAGATTAAAAGCTATTGAGATAGATTTATTTGAACTATTGGTAGAAAGTTTAAAAAATGATGAGATATTTGAATCTGTTTTCAAAATGGAGGAGAGAAGAGGGCAAAAATTCTTTATGAAAAACTTAAGAAAAGTTTTAATATGGAAGTTATATGCAATTATTTTAAAGAAAAATCAAAGGATAAAAATTTTGTAATTATAACAGAAGTAAGGAAAATTTTCCCACTTGTTAGAACACACGCTCTTCTAAATAATTTACAAGTTATCTTTAATGAGACAAAGGTTCTTCTATTTTTTCCAGGAAAATATACTACTACTGATTTAAGAGTTTTTGGATTTAAGGATAATCACTATTACAGAGCTTTCAGGATAGATTAAAAAATAAAGTTTAGATTAGAGAGATAATTTATAATATAAAAAATACCCAGTAGAATATTACTGAGGATTTTTTATATTATTCTAATCCAATACTTCCTTAATAGTATTACTAATAGTTCTTATTAAAGTTTTTTTAGAAACTAAAGTAATCAAATCTAAAGTTGTTAAATTGTCTAGATGACGTCTTAAAGTTTGAATACTTTTTATTCCTTTTACATATTTTAGTAATTCTTTATCAGGTAATGGATTTTCTTTGGCAAAAATATAGTTTTGAATATAGATAAATAATATATTACACTCAATCTCTGAAAGACTATAAGAAGTTTCTATACTATCTATATACTTCTCTGCATAGTTAAGTTTTAATATCTTATCTTTAAGCATCTGTATAATACTTTCTTGTCCATTAACAATGAAATTTAACATTCCTATTACGAAAAATGTTACCTCTCCATAATTTTTTACTTTTGAAGTATTTAAGAAAAGTTCAGCATATTTTTTTCTATCTTCAAATATAGAATAAGAAAGAGATAAACCTGTATAAATATCTACTTTTCTTGCTAAATACATAGAGAAAAGAAATCTTCCAAATCTTCCATTTCCATCATAGAATGGGTGGATATATTCAAAATAATAGTGAACAATAGAAGCTTTTAATAAAGATGGGATATCCTTTCTATTCATAAATTTAATCAAGTCGTTAATATGCTCTATTATAGTATTTTCTGAAGGATCTCCACTATGTATATTACTAGCTCTATTTGAAACATTTATTCTCCCTTTTCTAAATAAAGTTCCATCTAATTTATTTTCTGGATTTTTTAAAATATCCTCTGAAAATATATCATCATACATTTTTCTTATCTGTTCTGGAGAATCAATGTTTTCAATATTATTTAATATAATCTGAGTATATTTATTAACAATACCAGAGTAACGAGTAGTTTTCTTTTGGTCCATACTCTCATATATCTCTTTTTTTGTTGAATGTACTCCTTCAATTCCATTAGTTTTAGTAATTTCATTTGTCATAATATCATTGATACAAGCAAACTTTGCAGCAGCTGGTAACTCTGAATCTAATTCCATAATCTCCTTACTATTTAAAAATATTTTTTCTTGGAGAAGATTAATTTCGTTTATAGGTAAACAGAATAAAGAATATTGCTCTTTTACTACTCTTTCTCCTCTTAATATAGGATAAATTTTTAATTCAGTATTATAAGTACAACAATTCTCAATTCTTTTTTGATATTCCTCAACTACATTTTCTCCTTTAAAATGTAATTTTTCTAAACTTTCATATTGAGCCATTTTATAAAAACCTCCTATATTATATTTATTGTTATATTATACTATAATTTAAAATATAAAAAAAGTAAATTTTAATATATTTTCTTTCTTTTTTTTATTTGGCTACTCATATTTAAACTTTAACCTTTCCTTCTTCCACTATTCTATAAATTATTTAAAAATATTTTAAAGAATAATTCTAATTTATTTATTTATTAATTTATGATATAATTAGTATAAGATACTAAGAAGAGAAATTAAGGAGAATTATTTAATGGAAAATAGAAAGATAAATAAATTTATTGGGGCACACGTATCTACGTGCGTCTTTATATGTATGTTTTTATTTTCTTCTATTTTAGAACACTCTTTATAATAATATAAAAAATAGCTCTACATTCTTGGTGTAGAGCTAAATATTTAGATAAATTTCAACTTCAAAATCATCTTTTGGAGTTTTTTTCTTTTTATATACCACTATTTTATTTACTATTATTTTAAGGATTCTATTGGCTTCTTCAATATTAGATAAATCTATTTTAGAAAAATACTCTTGTATCATTTCATTATTAGATTTTTCTACTTCTATTTCTCCAAAGCTCTTTTTTTGCTTTTCTAAGCTTATTATTCTTGCTTCTATATCTTTCTTATCTTTTAAGTATTTATCTTTTGGAATCTCATCTTCTATATAAAGTTCATAAATCTTATTTAACCTATTCTTGAATTTATTTATTGAGCTATCTATCTGTTTTATATTTACTTGCCTTTTTTTATCAATCTCAATATCGTTAAAATTCAAATCATTAATTTGTTTTTTCAAAGTATCTATTACAGCTTTCTCAAGTAAATCTCCCTTTATAGTTGCAGAACTACATTCTGGAATATCTTTATAGAAAAATTTATCAGAATATCTTAAATTATTAAGATTACAACCATAATAAAGATTTTTATCATAAGACCCTCCTCTTTTCCTTATATAGTTATTTCCACATTCTTTACATTTTAATAATCCACTAAGTAATGTTGGCTTTGTATTAGAAGCTTTTCTATTTAAGCTTTTATACATCTCTTGAACCTTTTCCCATTTCTCTTCAGGAATAATAGCTTCATGCCAACCTTTTACTATAAAAGCTTCTCTATTATTTTTCTTTCTATTACTTCTAGTTCCATATCTTATATACCCTTTATAAGTAGGATTAGTTAGTATTCTTTTTACTTGTTTACTTCCCCAAGAAAATTGTAATTTATTATTAATTTGATTAAGACTATATCCATTTAAGAAATCTTCATAAATATTTCTTACTATTTCAGCTTTTTCCTCATCAATTTCTAATCTCTTATTTACTAATTTATATCCAATTGGTGGTTTACCATTTACCCATTGTCCTTTACTAGCTTTAAAATATAATCTATCAGTTACCCTTTCAGCTGTATTATCTCTTTCGAATTGAATAAGACCTAATCTTATATTCATAGCAAATTTTCCATCTGGAGTAGTAGTGTTATAGTTAGGTTCTCTGATTGAGATATATTCTATATTATTTTCATTTAAAAGACTAAAGAATAAAACTAGCTCTTTCATTTTTCTAGCTATCCTAGAAGTTTCTAGGACTACTAATATATCAAAATCTCTTCTCCTGATATGTTTCTTTAACTCTAAATATCCTGCTCTATCATCTTTAGTACCACTCTTTACATCTTTGAGTATTTTATATATTTCATATCCATTAGTTTTACAGTAACGAATACACTCATCAGTTTGCTCTGTTAAAGATTCATTTTTATCTTGCATTATGGTAGATACTCTATTGTATATAATAACAGTCTTACTCTTTGAATCTCTCATTATCCTCTACCTCTTTTATATTAGATATTAATTTTTTTCTATAATAATCAGCTTCATAATTATCTTCATTAAAAATGACTTTTATTTTCATAGTTTCCTCCTTAATAATTATAATATTAAAAATTATTTTTTCAAATGATTAATTATTTATTTTAAGACTTTTTATATTTTTATATGATTAAGAATATGGCTTTTATTTTCCCATTTTTAATAAAATTGGGAAATTTTAAAATAATGCTTCACATTTATTATTTTCTCTATATTTATCAGCTAAAGATTTAAAATTCCTATAAAACTCTGTCTTTGATATTCCTAATCTTTCTATTAAAGTTTTATTATCTATTTTATAATTTATTCTACATAGTTCTTGGAGAAGAGAGAGCCTTTTCTCCCTCTTTTTAGTACAAGCTTTATATATTATTCCTGATTTTCTATTTCTTTTTTATGTGTATTTAAAAGAGTATCATAAAATTTTAGTTCTTTTTTATATCTTGATATTCTAATTCTATATTTATTAATTTCTCTTTTCTTTATTTGTTTGCTCGTACCTAATAACCTCCATTTTAAATATATCCCAATTTTCTTTTCTTATTAGTATTCTATTTCTCTTAGCAAATATCCAAGTTCCAGCTATAAAATATATTGATATATTATTATCAAATCTATATCCTCTTTTCTTTTTCAAGATATTATTTCTATACTTTTCTAAGTTATCTATATTAAATTTCACTCTATTTCCTCCAATAAAAAAATCCCCAGTAAATTAATACTGAGGATGTAACTATATATTTGAATCTTTTTAAAATAAATCACTATGAGTTCCTGTTCTTGATAAAGTTAGGATTAATTTATTTTTTTCAATTTTATATATTAATAACCAATCAGGACGAATATGGCACTCCATGTATCCTACATAATTTCCAATTAATTGATGATTTCTATACTTAGCTGGTAACACTTCTTCATTTGCTAATTTTTCAACGACTTCTTGAAGAAGCTTGAGATTATATCCCCTTTTTTTTAAAAGTTTATAATCTTTATCAAAAGCACTAGTAGTTATGATTTCTAACATTAACTTTAATCCTCCTTATCAAGAGCATCAAAAAGTTCTTTGGTATTTTTATAAGTAGGACGTTTTACTTTTCCATTGATAATATCTTCTGTTTCTTGAATAGCTTTTATAGTTTCAACATTATAGTTTTCTATTCTTGCCTCAAATGGTAATCCACCTGTTCTAAGCATAGATTTGACAAACATATTAAAAGCTGTTGACATATTTAAACCTAACTCATTACATAACTCATTAAAGGCTTTTTTATCTTCATCATCTAATCTTACATTGATAACTGATACTCCCATTTTCAAACCTCCTTAATATCTTTTATATATTAATTATACATATAATAGACAATAAAGTCAAGGTTATTATTTTCCTCAGTATTATTTACTTGCCAATGTCCAATAATTTTCTTATACTAATTTAGCTTGTACCTGTGTAATATGTAGATACTTGCTACCAACTCTCTTTTTAATCTCAAGCCTATTT
>ERZ506905.52-NODE-52-length-89646-cov-10.4857_pt1 | contig 89646 bp, 99 predicted proteins | sample MGYA00513175_ERZ506905 | MGnify/ENA metagenome assembly ERZ506905
TGTGCTCTTCCGATCTCCAAGACGAACGGCGTTTCGTACGTGGTGCAAAGGGGCGCGGCGGCGGTTTTCACCGAGGAGGGGGAAAGGCAGATCGGGAAAAATCTCGCTTTCTACCGCGAAAACGCGCGTATCATCGCGGCGTGTATGGAAAATTGCGGAATTTCCTATACGGGTGGTAAAAATTCGCCCTATATCTGGCTGAAATGTCCCGACGGAATGAAAAGCTGGGAATTTTTCGATTATTTATTAAACGAAGCGCAGGTAGTGGGCACGCCGGGGAGCGGGTTCGGCCGCAACGGCGAGGGCTATTTCCGCCTCACGGCATTCGGAAGCAGAGAGACGACGAAGGAAGCGTGCGAAAGGATTGAGAGACTTTTGAAAAAATAAAGCGCGAAGGAATACCGACGGCGCAAAGGCGGGGTTCCGATGAAAAACATACTATACTATTTGAAAAAATACGGAAAATATACGCTTGAGGAAAAGCCGTTCAACGACGTGGACAGTCTGATTTTTTCGTCGTTGTCCTATCTCATGTTTGACGGGTTGATTCCCGATCTCAAGGAGAAAAAGAAGCCCGTGCCTATCCGCAAGCTGAAATCGGAATTTGTGTTAAACCGACTGATCGTAAACACGATGGATCCGGGGCCGAACAAAAAGCTTTGGCGATTGTTGCTTACCTGCCCCCGCTTCTGCGACATGGAGCTGGGATATTATCGGGCGATAGCCGATCACGGCATTGTCGAGCAGTTTGCCGCAATCACCTGTTTTTTGCCCGACGGAAAGGCTTACGTGTGTTTTCGCGGCACCGATCTTACTTTGCTGGGTTGGAAAGAGAATTTCAAAATGTCCTATCTCGAGGAAATTCCCGCGCAGGCGGACGCGGTGGCGTATCTCAACGCCGTGGCGGCGCGGACGAAAGGCGGGCTGTACGTGGGGGGACATTCGAAGGGCGGCAATCTGGCGGTGTATGCCGCTATGAATTGCAGGGACGCCGTCCGCAAACGGATTATCGGGGTGTTTAATCACGACGGCCCGGGATTTTTGCAGGACGTATATCATACGGAAAAATATCTCGCCGTCGCCGATCGGGTGCAGAAGCTGATTCCGTGGAACGATTTGGTCGGTATGCTTTTGCACCATGACGACAAGCTGAAAATAGTGAAATGTCGGGGAATACTTATTTTGCAGCACGACCCGTACAATTGGGCGCTGAAACGGGACGGAACGTTCAAAAGCGTTTCGACGAAGTCGAGCAGCTCGGATTTTTTCGATGTGACGATTAAGGCGTGGCTTAACTCGCTGGAGGAAAAGCGGCCGCATTTTGTGGATTTGCTTTTTCATATATTGGGCGCGGACGACGGGGTGACGCTGGTGGATTATCGTGTGCGGCCCGTGGAGGAACTGCGCGCGGCGAAAGGGCGTTACCGCGATTTGGAAGATGAGGAACGCCATTTTTTCAAGGAGAGCCTAAAGCAGTTTGTGCGTTATGGCAAAGAGAACATGCGCCGCATAAAAAAGCGGGTGCGTAAAGGCAAGAAAACGGCAAAAAAAGCGGCGGCCACAGAAGAGGAAGCCGCCGAAAAAGAATAAAAAACGGGCTTGGCGCTTTGTAGCGTCAGGCCCGTTTTTGAACTCAGTATGACTAAATTTAATTCTCTAAACCTAATAAGTAATCGGTAGTAACATCAAAAAATTTTGCAAGCCGTATCAAATATTCGCCTTTAATATCGTGAACACCATTTTCCCAATTAATAATGGCCGCGTCGCTTACCCCGATCTCTTTTCCTAATGCTTTTGCAGAAAGACCTTTTTCTGCTCTCAAATATTTTAGTCTTTCGGGAAATTCTTTCATGATATAATTATATTAAGTAATCGTAGTAAAATCATTGACGCTACGTTAAATTAGTGCTATAATAAAATTGTTATTATAGGAGGTATTATGAAAAATATAGAAAACAAAGAGGGAAGCTGCAAATATTACGTGCCTCATTATGTAAAGGTAGGAAATTCGTTTATTACGTGCAGGGGGGCACTGTAAATTGCAGAAAAAGGAAGGCGTATTGATTGACGAGGATAAAAAGATTTACGAATGTTTCGAGGCGCAAGATATGGCAGAATATCTGAAAAAACAACGGGAACGCCGCAAGAAATGCAGAGCGGAACTTTTGAAAAATACGGAAGAATTGCTAAAGCTGTTGGGGAATTAAAAAACGCGCGGAAAGTTTCCTTGCGTTTTTTAATAGTCGGAATTATACATTCTGTCAATATCTTCTTGTATGGCGAGAGCGTTTCTGCTTCATAATTTAGCCCAAGGACTTGAAAAAATATTCGATATCTTCTTTTTCTATTTCCCCGTAAGTCTTTTCATATTCCTTAATATATCTGATAATGAGTTGTTCTATTTCTTTATTTGTCGAACGTCCGTTTTCATTGGCTATATATTTCATTTTATCTAAATAATTAGGATCGATTTTAAGCGGGAATTGAGGATATTTTTTTGCCATACAATATACCTAATTCATTTATTTTTTTATCTCTATAAGTATAGCAAAAAAACTTTCAAAAAAGGGGGAGTCCATCTAATTGACAGCCAATTAACAGCTATTAGACGTCAATTGGTTGTCTAAGAGATATATAATTTAATTTAATAAAAGTTTTGTGGTATAATGGGAACAGAAAATTTGGGAAGGGCTAAGCTATGAAAAAAATAACTGAAACAAATTGTGACAAAAAAGAAGGAATTTGCGAGCATTATATTCCTCATTATATAAAGAGGGAAGGTGGATTTAGATATTGTGAAGCAGGACATTGTTCTCTGCATGAAAGGAACGGGATATTGATTGATGGCGATAAAAATATATGTAAGCTCTTTGAAATGGAAAATGTTGACAAATGGCAGGAAGCAAAAGAAAAATTTTGTAAAAGGTGCAGAAATGACCTTTTGAAAAATACGGAAGAGTTGCTGAATATATTAGCTGCATACAAAAATGAAAGAAAATAATCACGGAGATATTTATGAAAAATCCTTGTGAACAATGTCAAAATTATCGTGCTCACTATATAAAGACGGAAAACGGTTATGAAAAAAGCCCGCATGGAGAGTGCGGGTGGAAAGACGGGATAAAACGTTATGAGACGGGCAAACAATGCAAACATTTTCGGGTAAAAATGTCTTTTTTTGAAATTAATATAAATAAACTTTTTATCGACAAGTATATGGATACTTATTCTGAAGTGGTAGCAGGATTTTTACAAACTTTGAAAGAGGTTACGCCTGAGGATTAAAGGGGGAGCGCAAATTTAGGGCTTTTACCATTTGATTGACATAATTTACGGGCACAAGCTGAATTTTGTCCTTAAATTTTTCGCAGGTTTTCATGTTTTTCGCGGGCAAAACCACGGTCTTAAAGCCCGTTTTGATACATTCGTTCACCCGCTTTTCGGCGTACGTCACCGACCGCACTTCGCCCGTCAGCCCCACTTCCCCGAAAACAGCGGTATATTTGTCAATCGGTACGTCGCTCGCCGCGCTGGCAAGCGCCGCGCACACCGCAAGATCCACGGACGGCTCGCCCAGCTTGATTCCGCCCATGGCGTTCATATACACGTCGGACGTGTAAAAGGGGATTCCGCATCGCTTTTCGAGCACCGCGATCAACACCACCAGCTTATTATAATCGATGCCCAGCGTCATGCGCCGCGGCAGACCGTACGAGGTTTTGGAAATCAAAGTCTGAATTTCCACCGTCATACATCGGTTGCCGCTCTCCGACGGCGTGACGGCCGAACCCGCCGCCGTGCCTCTGCTTTCGGACAAAAATAACTCCGAATAATCCGAAACGCTTTTTATTCCCGTTTCGGTCATCTCGAACACGCCTACCTCCTGCACCGAACCGAAACGATTTTTCACCGCGCGCAGAAGTTTGAAATTTTCCTCCTGCTGGCCCTCGAAATAGAGGACGGTATCCATAATATGCTCCAGCACCTTCGGCCCCGCCAGCGCGCCTTCCTTGGTCACGTGTCCGATGATAAAAAACGTAATCCCGCGCGATTTCGCAATCCGCATCAGCCGCGCGGCGCATTCCCGCACCTGCCCGACGCTTCCCGCCGCCGACGAAAGCGCTTCGGTATAAATCGCCTGTACCGAGTCGATCACGACAAATTCCGCGTCCGAAAGGCTGGCCTCGATGTCCTCGAGGCAGGTTTCGTTTAACAATAAAAGGTTATCCGAGTCGAGACCCAGCCGCTCGCACCGCATTTTTACCTGCGAACAGCTCTCCTCGGCGGACACGTAGAGGACGGGGCGATCCTGCGCCAGATGCGCGGAAACCTGCGTCAAAAGCGTGCTTTTGCCGATACCGGGGTCGCCGCCCAGCAAAACCAACGAACCGCGCACGATTCCGCCGCCCAGCACGGTGTCAAATTCGCCTATGCCCGAGGAAATCCGCTTAAATTTTTCGTACCCGACTTTGGAAAGGGGAACGGCGCGCGTTCCGCCGCCCATGTCCGACAAGGCGGGGCGGGAGGAGCGTTTCGCGCTTTCCGCAGGCTTTACAAGCTCCTCCTGCATGGTGTTGAAATTGCCGCACCCGGGGCATTTGCCCAGCCATTTGGGCGCGGCGTAGCCGCATTCGGTGCAGACAAACTGCGACGAGGGCGCTTTTGATATAGCCATAAATTAAACTCCTTTCAGCAGAACATAGGCGCTTACGGTGATTCCTTTGCCTTCCCCGACGTACCCGAGGCCTTCGTTGGTGCCCGCGGACACGCCCACGGCGGGCGGGCCGATTTCCAGCGCCGCCGCCAGAGACTGCCTGATCGCGTCTATGTACGCGGCCAGGCGAGGCCGTTCCGCCTGCACCGCGACGGATAGATTTTTCACCGCGAAGCCTTTCGCCGCAATCAGTTCCTTTACCGCCACCAGCATTTTCATAGAGTCCGCATTCCGCCATTTTTCGTCCTTGTCGGGGAAATAATAGCCTATGTCTTTCAGGCCCGCGGCGGAGAGCATGGCGTCCATGACGGCGTGCGCGAGGACGTCTCCGTCGCTGTGGGCGATGAGTCCGCTGTCGGAGGGGACTTTTACGCCGCCGAGCATGACGAAATCGGTTGCTCTGCCGAAAGCGTGCGTATCCACGCCGAACCCGACCCGCGCAAAATTGTCTTTGAAATCTTCCGCGTAGGTTAGTTTTATATTATCGCGCGCGCCCGCGCATATGCGAGGCCTGCCGACAAACGCCGCAAACACGGAGGAATCGTCCGTATAACCGCCGCTCTTTTCCGCGGCGGCTTTTTCGTATGCGGAAAGAAGCTCCGCGGTGTAAAAGCCCTGCGGGGTCTGGAGGGCGAAGGCGTCCTTGCGGGGCGGGACTTCCGCTATTTTTCCCGCGCCGTCCGTCAGGGCGATCGTATCCACGGCGGGCACGGCGCAAACGCCGCTTCCGTATTGCAGAACGCTGGCGATACAGCCCAAAATCGTCTCCGTTTTGACGAAAGGGCGGGCTCCGTCGTGCACCAGCACCAGCTCGCCCGAAGCTTGCCTGAGGGCGTTGAACACCGATTGAAAGCGGGTGTTTCCGCCAAGCACCGCCCGCGTGCGGGGGAACCTGCCGCAGAGCGCGGAAATTTCGGCAAAGTCGGCCTGCGAGGCTGTGACGAGGATTTCCGTCACGGCGGAAAAATCGAAGGCGGAAAGGGTGCGCTCGAGGACGGTTTTTCCGTTTATACGCTCGAGAAGCTTATTTTTGGCAAACCCCGCGCGCTCGCCTTTGCCCGCCGCGCAGACGATCGCCGTAACCGAACGGGAGGGGGAGACGTTCAACGGATCACCTCGTAGAGGGAGGCCGCCTCGTCCTTTTTTACCGTCTCCTTCACTTCGCATACGCGGAATTTCAGGCTCCCCGAGGCGTAAAGCACCTCGACTACGTCGCCCGCCTTGACGGGGGAGGAGGGCTTCGCCGTTTTGCCGTTGATCAGCACCTTGTCCTCGCCGCAGGCTTCCTGCGCGACGGTGCGGCGTTTGAGTATGCGGGAAACTTTCAAAAATTTGTCGATTCTCATGCTTCGCTGTCTCTCTTTGTCGTTTTTGAAAAATAAAAAAAATTAGTTGCCGAAGGCGGGCAAAAATCGCTTGACATCTTTTCTTTTCGCCATTATAATTAAATAATGTATCATTATGCTTACTATGGCGTATTGTCCCCTGTCACAGACAAAAGACATGCCTTTTGCCTCACGGGGACTACGGTACCATTATACCGTAAACGCGCGGAAAAGTAAAGCGAACAAAGCAAAAATTCGATTTTTATCGATGAAAAGATATACTCGGTAGATCGCCTGAAAAAAACCGCAAGGAGCAAAAAATCAACCGATGGATTTACCTATCTACAAGTATGGCAAAAATGAAAGAAGAAAATTCGGCTCCATCAACGAAGTGATCGATATTCCCGATCTCGTCGAAATTCAGAAGGACAGCTACAATTCTTTCATTCAGGAAGGTATCAGCGAGGTTTTCGAGGATTTTTCCCCGATCACCGACTACTCCGACCATTTCGAGCTCTACTTTTTGGAGCACAGATTCGGCGATAAACCCAAGTACGACGAAAAAGAGTGCCGCAACCGCGACGCTACTTACGCTCTGCCGCTGCGCGTAAAAATCCGCCTCGTCAACAAGGTCAAAAACGAGGTTCTCGACCAGGAAGTATTCATGGGCGACCTGCCTCTGATGACGGAAAACGGTTCCTTCATCATCAACGGCGCGGAGCGCGTTATCGTCTCCCAGCTCGTGCGTTCGCCCGGGGTGTATAATTCCTCCTCCAAGGACAAGACGGGCAAGGAAATGTTCGCCACCACGGTCATGCCCAACCGCGGCGCGTGGCTGGAGCTCGAGCAGGACGCTCAGGACGCCCTTTACGTCCGCGTGGACAGAAAAAAGAAGCTCTGCATTACCGTGCTGCTCCGCGCTTTGGGCTTCGGCTCCAACCGCGCGATAGAGGACCTGTTCCCCGGCGATAAGATCATCAGGGAGACGCTCGCCAAGGATACGACGAAGTCGGAAACCGACGGCTTGATCGAGCTGTACCGCCGCCTGCGGCCCGGCGAAGTTCCCACCGAGGATTCCGTGCGTCAGCACCTGTTCAATCTGTTCTTCGATCCCCGCCGCTACGATATCGCCAAGGTGGGCCGCTACAAGTACAACAAAAAGCTCAACCTCGCTTACCGTCTGCCCGGCTGCAAGGTCGCGGACGATGTCGTCAACCCCGAGACGGGCGAAATTTTGGCCGCCGCGGGCGAGAAGATTTCCGAGGAAAAGGCGAGGGAAATCCAAAACGCGGGCATCAACGAAATTTTCGTGCTCGTGGACGACCGCGAAGAGGGAGAAATCCGCCACAAGATCATCGCCAACAACACGGTGGACTTTGCGGAAATTTCCGATATTCCCGTGCAGGCGCGCGCCAAGGATTTCGGGCTGCTGCCTACCGTCTATTATCCCAACTACCGTTTCTCCAAGCTCATCGCCGCCGACTGCGCCTCGATGACCGTCGAAGCGGTTGCGGAAAAATACGTCGATGAGCTCGACGCGCTTTACTATACGCAGGAAAAGCCCGAAGAGGCCGACGAGAAGCAGGAAGAAAAGAAAAACCGCGAAAAGCGCCGCGACAACCGCCGCAAATTCGTGCAGGCCTGCAAGACCTTCCATGCCGTGCTTTCCCGCGAAAATCCCGTACCCACGCGGGAGGAGAAAAAGGAAATCCGTCCGCTGGCCGAAAAGCTTTGCCACAAGCACGTCACAGTTGATGATATCGTCGCTTCCGTTTCCACAAACCTCGATTTGAAATACGGGATCGGCACGATCGACAACATCGACCACCTCGGCAACCGCCGCGTGCGTTCGGTGGGCGAGCTGCTTCAAAACCAGCTCCGCGTCGGTATCGCCCGTCTCGAGCGGCTCATCAAGGAAAGAATGGCCACGCAGGACCCCATGGAGGTCACGCCTTCGGGCCTTATCAATATCCGCCCCGTTTCGGCGGTAATCCGCGAATTTTTCGGCTCGTCCCAGCTTTCGCAGTTTATGGATCAGACCAACCCGATCGCGGAGCTCACGCACAAGCGTAAGCTGTCCGCACTCGGCCCCGGGGGCCTCAACCGCGACAGAGCGACGTTCGAGGTCCGCGATATTCACCACACCCATTACGGCAGAATGTGTCCCATCGAGACGCCCGAAGGTCAGAACATCGGTCTGATCTCGTCCTTGGCCGCCTTTGCGAAGGTCAACGAGTACGGCTTTATCATGAGCCCGTACCGCCGCGTGGACAAAGACACGGGTATCGTCACCGATCACGTGGACTACCTCACCGCCGACGAAGAGGACAGATATGTCGTGGCGCAGGCGAACGAACCGCTCGACGAGGAAGGCCGCTTTATTAACGAGCGCGTCGGCTGCCGCCACCAGGATCTCATCACCGAGCTGCCCAGAGAAAAGATGGACTACATGGACGTTTCGCCCAAGCAGCTCGTCTCCGTGGCCACGGCGTTGATTCCCTTCCTCGAAAACGACGATACTAACCGCGCGCTGATGGGTTCCAACATGCAGCGCCAGGCGGTGCCGCTCTTAAAGACGGAATCCTCCATCGTGGCGACGGGCATCGAGGCGGCGATCGCAAAGGATTCGGGCGTCATGGTCATGGCGAAGGAAGCGGGCGTCGTCGTGGGCTGCTGCTCCAACATGATTAAAATCCGCGAGGACAACGGCAAGGTGCGCGAATATCCCTTAAAGAAATTCGAGCGTTCCAACCAGGGCACCTGCCTCAACCAGCGTCCCATCGTTTCCACGGGGGACAGGGTGGCCAAGGGCGAGATTATCGCAGACGGCCCTTCCACCAACAACGGCGAGCTGGCTCTCGGCAAAAATATCCTCATCGGCTATATGGAATGGGAGGGCTACAACTACGAGGACGCCATTCTGCTTTCCGAAAAGCTGGTGCAGGACGACGTATTTACCTCCATTCACATCGAGGAGCACGAGACGGAAGCCCGCGACACCAAGCTCGGACAGGAAGAAATTACGCGCGATATCCCCAACGTGGGCGACGACGCCCTGAAGGATCTCGACGAGGACGGCATCGTGCGCATCGGCGCGGAAGTGCAGAGCGGCGATATCCTCGTCGGTAAAGTCTCCCCCAAGGGCGAGACGGAGCTCACCCCCGAGGAAAGGCTTCTTCGCGCGATCTTCGGCGAAAAGTCGAGAGAAGTGAGGGATACCTCCCTCCGCGTGCCGCACGGCGAAGGCGGCGTGGTCGTGGACGTCAAGGTGTTCACGAGAGAAAACAAGGACGAACTCGAACCGGGCGTAAACAAACTCGTCCGCGTGTATATCGCGCAGAAGCGTAAAATTCAGGTCGGCGACAAGATGGCGGGGCGCCACGGCAATAAGGGCGTCATTTCCCGCGTGCTGTCACAGGCGGATATGCCTTTCCTTTCGGACGGCACCCCGCTTCAGATTCTGCTCAACCCCCTGGGCGTTCCTTCGCGTATGAATATCGGCCAGGTGCTGGAAGTGCACCTCGGTTACGTGTGCAAACAGCTCGGCTGGAAGATCGCCACGCCCGTTTTCGACGGCGCCACCGAGAAGGACATCGAGCAGATGTTCCGCGAAAACAATCTTCTCAACCCCGACGGAAACGTTGACGGCAAGTTCCGCGTCTATGACGGCAGAACGGGCGAGGCTTTCGAAAACCGCGTCACGATCGGCGTTCAGTATATGATCAAGCTTATTCACCTTGTCGATGACAAGATCCACGCGCGTTCCATCGGGCCTTACAGCCTCGTGACGCAGCAGCCTCTCGGCGGCAAAGCGCAGTTCGGCGGCCAGCGTTTCGGCGAAATGGAAGTTTGGGCGCTCGAGGCCTACGGCGCGGCGCATATCCTGCAGGAAATCCTCACGGTCAAGTCGGACGACGTCGTCGGCCGCGTCAAGACCTACGAATCTATCGTCAAGGGCGAAAATATTTCCGAACCGGGTATTCCCGAAGCGTTTAAGGTGCTTTTGAAAGAGCTCCAGTCCCTCGCGCTCGACGTCAAGGTACTCACCGAGACGGGCGACGAGCTGATTATCCGCGAATTTGACGAGGACGAAGAAGCCTCCGACAACGAAGCGCGGCGCAGAGACAGCCTCAAGCAGGCCGAGCTGGAGGAGATCGACTTCAGCGAGGACGACGAAGACGAGGAGGACGAAGAGGGCGACGTGTCCATCTTCGAGGACGAAGGGGACGACGAAGACGACTTCGTTTCGGAAGTGGACGAGGAGGACGACGATTTTGCCGATATCAGCGACGATTTCAAGTTCGATTCTCTGTTCGATGACGACGAAGACGACGGCAGGGACGAGTAATCCGAGGAGACAGAAAAGTATATGTACGAATTAAACGATTTCAATTCCATTCAGATCAGCATAGCATCTCCCGAAAAAATCAGAGAATGGTCCTACGGCGAAGTAACCAAGCCCGAAACGATAAACTACCGCACCCAAAAGCCCGAGAGAGACGGCCTTTTCTGCGAAAAGATATTCGGGCCGATGAAGGATTGGGAGTGCCACTGCGGAAAATATAAACGGGTAAAATACAAGGGGCATATCTGCGAGAAATGCGGCGTGGAGATCACCCGCTCGAAGGTGCGCCGCGAGAGAATGGGCCATATCGAGCTGGCGGCCCCCGTCTCCCATATCTGGTATTTCAAAGGGGTTCCCTCCAAAATCGGGCTGCTGCTCGACATGGGGCCCAAACAGCTGGAGCAGGTGATCTATTTCGCCTCCTACGTGGTTCTCGACCCCGGCAAGGTGAACGAGCTTGCCTATAAGCAGGTCATCAACGACAAACAGCTCCGCGAGATCGAGGAGCGCTTCGGCGACAGCTCGGCGACGGGCCTCAAGGTCGGCATGGGTGCGGAGTCCGTGCGGGAGCTTCTCATGGCGGTCAATCTCGAAAAGGAGAGCGACGACTGCAAAAAGATCATTTCCGACAATCCCACGGGGCAGAAGGCGATCAAGGCGATCAAACGTCTCGAGGTGGTGGAATCCTTCAGAAAGAGCGGCAACCGCCCGGAATGGATGATTCTGACGGTGCTGCCCGTCATTCCTCCCGATATTCGTCCCATGGTTCAGCTGGACGGCGGCCGTTTCGCTTCGTCCGACCTCAACGATTTATACCGCCGCGTCATCAACCGCAACAACCGCCTCAAGAAGATGATGGAGATCGGCGCGCCCGACATGATCATCAAAAACGAAAAGCGCATGCTGCAGGAAGCCGTGGACGCGCTCATCGACAACGGCAGGAGAGGCAAGCCCTTGAGCGGCCCCTCCAACCGCGAGCTGAAATCTCTTTCGGGCATGCTTCGGGGCAAGCAGGGGCGCTTCCGTCAGAACCTCCTCGGCAAGCGCGTCGATTATTCGGGGCGTTCGGTTATCGTCGTCGGGCCGGAGCTGAAAATTTATCAGTGCGGTCTCCCCAAGGAAATGGCCATCGAGCTGTTTAAGCCCTTCATTATGAAGCGCCTCGTGGAGAGCGGCCAGTGCCACAACATCAAGACGGCAAAGCGCGCCGTGGAAAAGGCCAAGGACATGGTCTGGAACGTCCTCGAGGACGTCATCAAGGATCACCCCGTGCTTTTGAACCGTGCGCCTACGCTGCACCGTTTGTCCATTCAGGCGTTCGAGCCCGTGCTTATCGAAGGCAGAGCCATCAAGATTTCCCCGCTCGTCTGCGGCCCGTTTAACGCGGACTTCGACGGCGACCAGATGGCCGTGCACCTTCCTTTGAGTATCGAGGCGCAGGCGGAAGCGAGATTTTTGATGCTCTCCGCAAACAATATATTGAAGCTTGCCGACGGTAAATCGGTTATGTCCCCGACGCAGGATATGATTATCGGCGCCTACTGCCTGACGATCAAGCGCCGCGAAGAGGGTAAAACCTACGACGAGCAGGGCCGTCCCGACGAAAACGGCGAAGCGTATATTCCGCCCGTATATTCCTCGGAAAACGAGGCGATCCTCGCCTATCAGACCAAGGTCGCGCACGAACAGGACGAAATGTATCTCAAGCGCGTCGTCGAGCTGCCCGAAGGCAAATTTGACGATCTGCCTTTGCCTTATACCTGCCCCGTGGATAACAAAGCGGGCGAAACGCCGATCAAGGAAGCGACCGTTCGCCTCAACCCCAAGACGGGCAAGCGGGAAGTGATCGGCATCATCAAGACGACGATCGGCCGTCTGATCTACAACGACGGATTGCCCCAGGATCTCGGCTTCGTAAAGAGAGACACGCCCGAAGCCTACCTCCGCCTCGAGCTGGATACCGAGTTTATCGGCAACGCCCGCGCGATCGGCAAAAAGCATCTTTCCCGTATCGTCGAGGCCTGCTTCAAGACGGGCGCGGCGCCCAAAGCGTCGTACGTGCTCGACGCGATCAAGGAAAGAGGGTATAAATATTCCACGCTGGCGGCGCTTACGACCTCCGTCTTCGACATGAAGATCCCCGAGGAAAAGGAAGACATCGTCAACAACGCGGAAGCTGAGGTTTCCAAGATCGCCAAAAAATACTCCAGAGGCCTTTTGAACGAAGAAGAGAGATATCTTGCCGTGATTTCGCAGTGGGATACCGCTACCGACAAGGTGGCAAACCTCTTGAAGAAACAGGGCGAAGAGGATAAATTCAATCCCATCTGGATGATGGCCGACTCGGGCGCCCGCGGCTCCATCGACCAGATCAAACAGCTTTCGGGCATGCGTGGACTGATGGTTAACCCCCAGGGTAAAAAGATCGAGGTCCCCGTTAAATCCTGTTTCAGAAACGGACTTTCCGTTTTGGAATATTTCATTTCTTCGCACGGCGGCCGTAAAGGCTTGACGGATACGGCGCTCAAGACGGCCGACTCGGGATATCTTACCCGCCGTCTCGTCGATGTTTCGCACGAAATCATCGTCCGCGAGGACGACTGCTACGCGGGCAGAAAGCCCCAGGGCATGAAAGTCAGGGCGATTTTCGGCGCCGACGGACGGGAAATCGAGGGCCTGAAAGACAGGCTTACGGGCCGTTTTGCGGCGGAGGCCGTCGTTCATCCTCAGACGGGCGAAGTCATGGTCGGCCAAAACGAATTTATCACCGAGGAAAAGGCGAAAGAGATCTGTGATGCGGGGATTGCGGAGGTTTCTATCCGCAGTATCTTTACCTGCGCCTCCCGCGTGGGCGTCTGCGCGAAGTGCTACGGCAAGAACATGGCGACGACGCTGCCCGTTCAGGTCGGCGAGGCGGTCGGCACGATCGCGGCGCAGTCCATCGGCGAGCCCGGCACACAGCTGACGATGCGTACCTTCCATACGGGCGGTATCGCGGCTACGGGCGACATCACGCAGGGTCTTCCCCGCGTCGAGGAATTGTTCGAAGTCAGAAAACCCAAGGGCTGCGCGACGATTTGCGAAGTCGAGGGCGTCGTCGATATCGACAATTCCGACAACCTCAATCATATCAAAGTCAAGGACGAGGCCACGGGCGAAGTCAAAAAGGAATACGTCCTTCCCTTCAACGCCGAAGTCAAGGTGAAGAAAGGAGACAGGGTTGCGCCCGGCGTGCTTCTCAACGCGGGCAGCGTGTTCCCGCAGGACATTCTGCGCGTACAGGGCGTCAAGGGCGTTCAGGACTATATTCTCGAACAGGTACAGTCCGTTTACCGTTCCCAAGGCGTCGATATCAACGACAAACATATCGAGATCATCGTGCGTCAGATGCTTAAAAAGGTCAGGGTGGAAAGCTCGGGCGATACCGACCTGCTTCCCGGCGAGCTGGTAGATATGACCACTTTCCAGGACGAATGCGGCAAGGCGATGGCCAAGGGCGGTGCGCCCGCGCTGGCAAAGCGCGTTCTGCTGGGTATTACCAAGGCGTCGCTCGCTACCGACAGCTTCCTTTCCGCGGCTTCCTTCCAGGAGACCTCGAGGGTGCTCACCGAAGCCGCGATCCGTACCAAGAGAGATTATCTCGTGGGGCTGAAGGAAAACGTCATTATCGGCAAGCTGATTCCCGCGGGCACGGGCATGAAGGATTACAAAAATCTGTCCCCGCAGTTTATCGGCAGCTATAAGGATTCTACGGCCAACGTTTCCGACGAAATGGCCACGGGAACCTACGGCAAACCCGCCGCACCCGCTTATCGGGAGGACGAGGCCGCCGAGGAAGAGCTGCCCGTTTCCGAAGCTGCCGGGGAGGCGGCCGCGGAAGCGTCCGTGGGCGATATCCTCGCGTAAGAATTTACAAATTTCATTTTATACCGCGCGCGTTTTCCGTGCGCGGTTTACTTTTTCCGCACTGTTTCCTTGACATTTATGCGGGAGAATGTTATAATTTTTTTGTAAATCCGATTAAAAATACAACGTCCGAAGGGTAAAATTCGTCTATAAAACAGAATGGGAAAAGCTTCGGGGAACGCGGGGACGGATTGTAGAAAAGTCCGAGAAAATATAGGGGGGCGGGCCGTGAAAAAAATCGAAAACGTAAAAAACACGCTGAATAAATTTATCTGGCTGCTCCCTCCGCTGATCGTGTGCGCGGCGATGACGTTTTTGTTTAAGGTAAACGGCCTCTATCCGTTTACGGGAAAAACAATCGCCTGGTGCGACATGGATCAGCAGGTAATTCCGCTCCTGCTCGATTTTAAGGATATTCTCGCGGGGAAGGAGGGGCTTTTTTTCAGCTTCAAAAACGCGGGAGGCATGAACTTTTTCGGCGTGTTTTTCTTTTTCCTTTCCAGCCCGTTTTCCTTTTTGGTGGCGTTTGTCGATAAAGCGGATATTTCCTCTTTCGCCAACATCCTGGTCATGCTTAAAATGTGTGCGATTTCCCTCACGGCCTCCCTTTTCTTTTCCCGAAAATACCCCGGCCACGCAGTGCCGAACGTTCTTTTGTCCGTGCTGTACGCCTATTCGGGCTACACCATGATGTACTACCAAAATATTATTTGGCTGGACATGGTATATGTCTTTCCGCTTCTGCTTCTTTCTCTGGACATGCTCAAGGAGGGGAAACGGCTGTTTTTCGTCTGCGCGCTTGCGGCATGTCTGTTTATCAATTATTATATCAGCTATATGATCGTCGTGTTTCTTTTGCTGTACGCTTTCCTTTGGCTGATTATCTCCAAGGACAGAAGGTTTGCGGGGAATTTTTTCCTCTGCTGCGCGTCGGCCGCATTGCTCTCCGCCGTCGTCTGGCTGCCTTCTTTCGTGCAGTATTTTTCGTCGGGACGGAAATCCTCCGTGATACGGAATTTACAAAATTCCGGCCTCGTTACGCCCTATCAGACCGCCTTTCCCACCGTGTTTTCGACGCTGTTTTTATTTCCCTTTACGCTTTCGCGCAAGGTTTCCAAGGACGGGAAGCTCCGCTTTATTCTCTTTCTGCTGACGCTTGTGCCGCTTTTGATAGAGCCGGTCAATAAAATGTGGCAGACGGGCAGTTATATGAGCTTTCCCACCCGTTACGCTTTTATGACGATTTTTCTTTGCCTGACGCTGGCGATGGACTGTATGACGCAGCCGTCCGCTCCGTCGGCGGTAAAGGAGCAGGAAAACGACGAAAATACGAAGAAGAATGCCTTCTTCTTCGGCGGGCGCGCGCCCGCCGTCATATGCAGCGTTCTGCTCGGCGCGCTCGCTCTCGGATATTTTCTCTTTTCCGTCAATTATACAAAGGAAAACGTCACCGTCATGGACCAATACTCCAACACGCTTTGGGGGAACGACGCCTCCTTTGAAGCGCTTTTGAAGCTGTACCTGCTCGCTTTCGGCGTGGGTGCCTTGTGTTTTGCGCTTTACAAGCTCGGGCTTTTGAAACCCGTGGGGCTTTGGGTTTGCGTGGGGCTGTTGGTCGTTTCCGAACTATATGTGGCTCCGCAGACGTATATGCTTTCGCCCGCGCACGAAACGACGGGTTATCGGCAGATCGTGGATCTCGCGGACAGGATCGAGGACGACGGATTTTACCGCGTCAAGACGGAACGGGAATATTCCTCTCTGGGTTTCGACGTCAACATGATGGGCGGGATCGGCTACAACGCGCTGGGACATTATACGTCGTTGACGGGCGGCGGGTACATGGCCGCAATGAAGCAGTTCGGATATACGTCCTATTGGATGGAAGTGGGCAACAGCGGCGGCACGGTAATCAGCGACGCACTGATGTCCGTCGGCTATACGATTTCGGCGGATAACGGCAAAGGGGAGGTCTATCGAAACGATTCTTACGGGATTTCGAAAAACGACTGCTATCTTCCCCTCGGGATCGTGGCGCGCAGGGATATCGTCGGCGCGGCGCAAAACGGTGCGGACTATTCCCGCAGGGGAGAATTGCAAAAAACGTTGTACGCCGATTTCTTCGGCGACGACGAGGCCGTGACGGTCTATTCGTTGGAGGACGCAAAGCTGTCCGATCTCGACTGCCAACTGTTGGAAAACGGAAAATATCGGCTGAAGCCCACTTCGTCCGCGGCGAGCCTTTCCTTTTCCGTGCCCGTTAAAGAGAAAGAGTTGCTCTATTTCAATGCGTTTGACGAAAACACCAATGCGCTCAATCAGGCGATCAATAAAAAGTTTTCCGTTTCCGCTCCGGGATATTATACGGGCGAGTTTCCCACTCAAAAAAACAACGGCACCGCTTTGCTGGGAGAATATTCCTACGGCACCGTCACCGTAAAGGTAAACGTCAAAAGCGAAGTGACGATAAGGGATATCGGCGTTTTCGGCGTAAAAAAAGAAAAATTTTCGACTGCGGCGGCGGGCGTAAAGACGCTGGGGCTGACGGCGGGAAAAAATTCTCTTTCGGGCCGTTATACGGCCTCGGGCGGGGAATGCGTGTTTTTGTCCGTCGCTTACGACGAGGGCTTAAGCGCGAAAATAAACGGGAAAAAGGCGCCGCTTTACGAAGTCTATGACGGCTTTACGGCCTTTTATCTCGAAGAGGGGGAAAACGAGGTTGTGATTTCCTTCCGCCCGAAAGGTTTTATAGCGGGTACGGCACTGTGCGTCGTCGGGCTGGGGCTGTGCGTCGGGGCGTGCGTTTACGCGAAGCGAAAGGGAGGGCTTGTCCTTCCCCAAGGCTTCGATACCGTCGCCTATTATGCGTTTATCGCCGTAGGGGGGCTGGTTATAGCGGCGGTATATGTCGCGCCCATCCTCCTGTGTATCTTATAAGAGGCTTAAAAGTCTGTTTTTAAGGAGAAAACAAATGTCGGAAGAAACCGAAAAAAAACAATCGGCAAAATCGCTGTTTTGGGAGATCGTCCGCTTTTTGATCGTCGGCGGAACGGCGACGCTGGTCGATTATCTTATATCCTATCTGTTTTATCAGTGGATTCTGCCGCCCGCCCTCATCGGAGAGACCTTTTCCCTCGTACTTTCCACGGCGCTGGGCTTCTGCGTCGGGCTTGCCGTCAACTGGATTTTATCCGTCAGATTTGTGTTCCGAAACGTAAAAGACAAGGAAAAATCCCGCTCGAAAGCCTCCTTTCTGCTCTTTGCGACGATCGGCGTCATCGGCTTGGGAATCACCGAGCTGGGCATGTATCTCGGCGTAAAGCTCCTGCCCGAAATCACGCTGTTTTCCTCCGCCACGTTTTTGGGAACGGAATGGAAATGGTGGATCATGAAAGTTTCGATGACCTGTCTCGTCCTCGTATGGAACTATATCGGCAGAAAGCTGTTCGTGTTTAAGTAAGCGTGCAAAGAAAGGGATGCGGTTTCCGACCTTTTTCGACAGGTTTTTCGGCCTTTCGAAAAAAAAGTTTGTAAAATGCTGAAAAATTTTGCCGAAAGGTATTGAAATTTTGTAAATAATGGTGTATAATAAAGACACGAAACAAAAGAAGCAAAAACGACGTTTCCGCCGTACGACGAAAATACATAAAACGGAAAGGTCTGTGCCGCGGGCGGCGTTTTTGCGATTGATTTGACTACAAGAGATGTGTTAAACTCCTTTTTTGATGTCGGAAAGGGCCGCATTTGAAAGAATGCGGTTCTTTCTTATTCCCTGCGCGGAAAACATCGGAAAACGAAAAAAATTTCTTTTTCCGAAACGGGGCGCAAAATGCCCTGCGCGCCTTATGGCAGACGGGAAAGAGACCGTTTGAAGAGCGGGGTGGAAAGACTTGACAAGATCGGGTCTTTTTTGCTATACTATAATCCAAACCTTCAGGGACAAAAGGGGCGGAGGAGGGCGGAAAAATGGAAGGATATATCCATTCGTTTGAGTCGTTCGGTACGGTTGACGGCCCGGGAATACGCTACGTCGTATTTATGCAGGGCTGTCCTCTCCGCTGTAAATACTGCCATAATCCCGATACCTGGACGCGGGGCGGAACGCCTTATACGGCGGGGCAGGTATGCGACGAAGCTCTCAAATATAAAAATTATTTCGGGGAGAAGGGGGGCGTCACCGTCTCGGGCGGCGAGCCGCTCCTTCAGATCGGTTTCGTCACGGAGCTGTTTTCCCTCCTCAAGGAAAGGGGAATTCACACCGCGGCGGACACTTCGGGCTATACGTTCGACCCCGACGACCCCGTTTGCGTGGAAAAGCACAAAAAGCTGCTCGAGGTCACCGATCTGGTACTGCTCGACATAAAGCACATCGACCCCGAAGCCCACAAGGGCCTTACGGGCAAGGAAAACGGCCGCACCTTGGCCTTTGCGCGGTTTTTGAGCGACAACGGCGTGCCGATATGGATCAGGCACGTTCTCGTGCCCGGGATTACGGACGACGACGGGGCGCTGAAAAGGCTGAGGGCGTTTCTCGATACCTTAAAGACGGTGGAGAAGGTAGAGGTGCTGCCCTACCATACCATGGGCGTGGTCAAATACGAAAAACTCGGTTACGAGTATCCTTTGAAGGGCGTTCAGCCGCCCGATAAAGAGCGGGTGCAAAACGCCAAGAGAATTTTGGGAGTAATAAAATGAGCGGACTTTTCGGAAAAAAGGATTATAAAAATCAGATAGCGGGCCTGTGCTGCGTGGAAGTGAGCGGGGAATCGTGCGCGAACTGCTTTTCGTTGATGCCCGTGCTTAAAGCGATCGTCGATAAGAGAGGGGATATCCGTCTCGTGCACGTGGAAGCGGACGAGGAGACGACGGCGCTGATGGAGGAATGGGACGTTACGAGAGTGCCTACGGTGCTGCTGATGGAGGACGGAAAAATTTTCGCAAGGTGCTCGGGCTTTCAGCCGGAGGAAATCCTCGAGATCTGGATGGACGCGAAAATCGAAGAGCATAGAGCCTCAAAATAACGCCGGCGGAGGGGGAACGTATAAGAAGGGCGGAAAACGCACATACTGAATGATCGGAAAAAAATTTTTATCAGGAGATACACATTATGCAATACGAAGAATGGGAAGGGTTTGTTCCCGGCAAATGGTGCGACGACGAAGTAGATGTCCGCGATTTTATTCAGCGTAATTATACGCCCTATGAGGGAGACGCCTCTTTCCTTGCGCCCGCTACGGAGGCGACGAAAAAGCTTTGGCAGATCGTGCTCGACCTCTCCGCCAAGGAGCGGGAAGCGGGCGGCGTGCTGGACGCGGATACGAAAATCGTTTCCACGCTGACGTCGCACGGCCCCGGATATCTCGACAAGGAGCTGGAAAAGATCGTCGGGCTTCAGACGGACAAGCCTTTCAAGCGCGCTCTTCAGCCCTTCGGCGGTATCCGCATGTCCGAAGAGGCGCTCAATATGTACGGCTATACGCTCGATCCCCAGGTAAAGGAGATCTTCACCAAATACAGAAAAACGCATAACGACGGCGTTTATTCGGCCTATACGCCCGAAATGCGCGCGGCGCGTTCGGCGCATATTCTCACGGGTCTGCCCGACACTTACGGCCGCGGCCGTATCGTCGGGGATTACCGCCGCGTGGCGCTTTACGGCGTCGATTATCTTATCCGCAAGAAGGAAGCGGACAAGCTGGCGATGGACGGGGACATGGTTCCCGATAAGGTACGCGACAGGGAGGAGCTTTCCGAGCAGATCAAGGCCTTAAAAGACCTGAAAGCGATGGCGGCAATCTACGGCTGCGACATTTCCCGTCCCGCGGCAAACGCACGGGAAGCCGTTCAGGCGGTCTATTTCGGCTATCTGGCGGCTGTGAAGGATCAGAACGGCGCGGCGATGTCCATCGGCAGAAACAGTACCTTCCTCGACGTTTATATCGAGCGGGATCTGAAAAAAGGCGCGATCACGGAATCGGAAGCGCAGGAATTTATCGATCAGTTCGTCATGAAATTGCGTATCGTCAAATTTATGCGGATCAAGGAATATAACGAGCTGTTTTCGGGCGATCCCACGTGGGTGACGGAGTCCATCGGCGGCATGGGCGTGGACGGCAGGACGCTGGTGACGAAAAACTCCTTCCGTATCCTGCACACGCTGGATAACCTCGGCCCCGCGCCCGAGCCTAATCTTACGGTGCTCTGGTCCAAGAGACTGCCCGCCAATTTCAAAAAATATTGCGCCGAAATTTCTATCCGCACGTCGGCCATTCAATACGAAAGCGACGATCTCATGCGCCCCGAAATGGGGGACGACTACTGTATCGCCTGCTGCGTCAGCTGTATGCGCGTGGGTAAGGACATGCAGTTTTTCGGCGCGAGGGCGAACCTTGCAAAATGCCTTTTGTACGCCATAAACGGCGGCAAGGACGAGCTGATGAAGGACAAAAAAACGGGCAGGCCCATGCAGGTTTCTCCCGAATTTGCGCCCGTGCTCGGTGACGGTCCCCTCGATTTCGACGAGGTGGTAAGAAAATATACGCAGATGATGTCCTGGCTGGCGGGGCTGTACGTCAATACCCTCAACCTCATTCATTATATGCACGATAAATATTGCTACGAGGCGCTGGAAATGGCTCTGCACGACACGAAGGTGCGCCGCTTCTTCGCCACGGGCATCGCGGGGCTTTCCTGCGCGGTGGATTCCCTTTCGGCGATAAAATACGCAAAGGTGTATCCCATCCGCAACGAGGAAGGAATCGTCACCGATTTCCGCGTCGAAGGGGATTTCCCCAAGTACGGAAACAACGACGATAAGGCGGATTCTATTGCCGTATGGCTACTCAAGACGTTTATGACGGATATCCAGAGCCATTACACTTACCGTCAGAGCGTGCCGACGACGTCCATTTTAACGATCACGTCCAACGTGGTTTACGGCCAGAAAACGGGCAACACGCCCGACGGCAGGCGCGCGGGGACTCCGCTGGCGCCCGGCGCAAATCCCATGCACGGCAGGGATACCCACGGGGCGCTCGCTTCCCTCGAATCGGTTGCGAAGCTGCCCTACGAATACTCGAGAGACGGTATTTCCAATACTTTCTCGGTAACCCCCGCCTCTCTCGGCAAAAACGACGATTGAACGGAAAATAACGGAATAATAACGAAAAAACAAGGAGGATATCATTATGTCGAAACAACAGGTGGATAATCTGGTCAGCATGCTGGACGCTTACGTCGCGGACGGCGGCCATCATCTCAACGTAAACGTGTTCAGCCGCGAGACGTTGCTGGACGCGCAGAAGCACCCCGAAAAATATCCGCAGCTTACCATTCGGGTTTCGGGCTATGCGGTCAACTTCAACAAGCTGACGAAGGAGCAGCAGGACGACGTGATTTCCCGTACCATTCACGAGTCCATGTAAAAATTAAATAAAACGGAGGAAGCCGAACCGCGGTTCGGCTTTCTTTGGATTTTTGAGAGAATGAGGTAAAATATGGCAAAAGGAAGGAAAAAGAAAAGAGGACGCAAGGGAAAAGGAATCGGTACGCTGTTGGTCGTGCTCCTTCTCGTCGCGGCGATCTTCTGCTGTTACATACTTTGGAAAAAAGGATATCTCGACGTCGATTTGAAAGATAGCTCCTCGATAGACAGCTCCTTGGCAGATGGTTCGTCGTGGGATAGTTCGTCGTCGGATAGCTCGTCGTCGGATAATTCGTCGTCAGATATCGTCACGGACGAATTAAGTATTCATTTTTTAATGTTGGGAAACAAATATTCCGGCGACTGTACGTTGATTAAGGCCGGCGACACCGAAATCCTTATCGACGCGGGCTCCAGACAAAGTTCTGCCTCGACGATAGTAGAATACGTTAACAATTACTGCACGGACGGGATTTTGGAATACGTAATCGCAACGCATGCCGATCAGGATCATATAGCCGGCTTTGTCGGAAATAAAAACGGCGGAGACTATACGGGAATACTGTATGAATATCAGGTCGGAACGTTGATCGAGTTTGCCCGTACCGATAAGTCGTTGACGACTGCTGCGGGAAATCCTACGCTTTACGCCAATTACCGTACGGCGGTGGCGTATGCGGAAAGTAAAGGTACCGCCGTATATACGGCTCTCGAGTGCTGGAACGGCACAAACGGCGCGCAGCGCAGCTACGAGATCTCGGACGGGATTACGATGAATATACTTTATAACGTTTTTTACGAGGAAAAATCCAGCGACGAAAATAACTATTCGGTCTGTATGCTTTTAACGCAAGGGAACAATCATTATTTGTTTACGGGCGATTTAGAGGAGAAAGGGGAGGAAGCCTTGGTGGAAAACAATACTCTGCCCAAATGCAAGCTGTTCAAAGCCGGACATCACGGCAGCCCTACTTCCAGCACCGAAGCTTTACTTTCTGTTATTCAGCCGGAAATTGTCTGCGTAAGCTGTTGCTGTGGAAGTGAGGAATACACTAAAAACCCGCTCAATGTTTTTCCCTCTCAAGCGTTTGTCGATCGCGTCTCCGTTTATACGGACAAAATTTACGTGACGACGATTGTCTCCGATAAGGCGGAAGGCGGCTTTGAGCCGATGAACGGCAATATCGTCGTTTCGTCAAACGGCGGGGATGTGAAGGTAAACTGCTCTGACAACAATACCCTGTTCAAGGACACCGATTGGTTTAAGAAAAACAGAACCTTGCCCGAGAACGCGGTGGGCGCGGCGTAGAAAGTTTTGTGAAAATACGCAAAAATGCGTTTTCGGACGGGAAAAGGCATATACGCGGTTGACAATTTTTCGGAAATAGGGTAAAATACTTAAAAGAACACTAAGGTGGGAAGCGCCGAAGCTTATGAATATACTGACAGCCATAAACAAAAAGTATCTGCCGTATTTTGCGGCCATGGTCCGTTCCTTTGCGGACAATAATCCCGGCGAACATACGGTGTATATCGCCACGAAGGAAGTGACCGAGGCCGATCTCGAGGAATACCGCGGGTATTTTTCGGGCCGCGTCACTTTCCGCCCCGTCGCCTTCTGCGACGATATGCTCGCGGGGGCGCCTACCGAAAAAAGGTGGCCTAAGGAGATCTATTACCGTATTTTCGCCGCGGGTTATCTGCCCGAAACGGTGGATCGCATCCTGTATATGGACAGCGACATTATCGTAAAGGGGGATATTTCCGACTTTTACGATACCGATTTCGAGGATAATTATTTTGTGGCGACCACCAACGTTCACTCGCCCTTTCTCAAATGGTTTGTGCGGGTGAAGAACGGCGCGAAAAAGGACACGGTGTATGTGAATACGGGCGTCCTGCTGATGAATATCGAAAAATTAAGACGGGAACAGAGCCATGAGGAAGTGCTTGCGTACATAAACAGGCGGAAGTTTTTTCTCACTCTGCCCGACCAGGACGTTATTTCCACCCTTTACGGAAACAAGATCAAGCTCGCCGACGGCATGGTCTATAACCTCAACGAGCGGAAAATCCGCGGCTGGAACCGCCGCCACGGCAAGGGGAACAAGATCGATCTTGCGCGGGTGGACGAGCAGGCGAAAATTTTGCATTATCTCGGCCGCAATAAGCCCTGGGACGAAAAATACAGGGGGATTTTGAAGCCCTATTACGATAAATACCGCGTCAAATAAAATATTTTGCGGGAAAGTCCCCGAAAGCGTTGACAAAATCCAAAAATAGGAATATACTATTTTCATAAGAGCTTTTGAAGGCACTATGAGGGAGTAGTTTGCGTCCCGAAAGGACGTAACCGTTCCAACACATCGGCGGAGAGCGTAAAGCCCCGTCTGGGACAGTTTGAAAGAATGAGACTCATGCGCTATATTATTTACCTTGAAATGAGGTATAATATAGTGCGTGGGTCTTTTTTCGATTAAAAAAGGAGTTATAGATTTAACGATGAAGCACTATTTGTCTGAAACGAAAGAGGTTTTGGAAGAGGTGAAATCCTCTCCCGAAGGACTTTCCGCCGAGGAAGCGGCGTCCAGGCTGGAAGCAAACGGAAAAAATAAGCTGAACGAAGCGAAAAAGACGTCGATGTTCAAGCGTTTTCTCCTGCAGCTGATCAATCCGATGATTATCGTGTTGCTGATCGCCGCGGCCGTCAACCTCGTCACCGTCATCATCGACCGTTCGCGCGGGGGGGACGAGTCCTTTGCCGAATTTATCATCATCGTGGCCGTCGTGCTTTTGAACGCCATTCTCGGCGTGGTGCAGGAGGGCAGGGCGGAGCACGCGATAGAGGCCTTAAAGGAGATGACCGCTTCCACCTGCAAGGTGATACGCGGCGGACAGCTTCTCGCGGTGAAAAGCGAAGAGATCGTCGTGGGGGATATCGTCGTGCTGGAAGCGGGCGATTCCGTACCCGCAGACTGCCGTATTCTCGAGTGCGCCTCCCTCAAGGCGGAGGAATCCGCTCTGACGGGCGAAAGCGTGCCCGCGAATAAGGAAGCGGAAAAGCTGGAGCTGGGCGAGCTGAAGGACATTCCTCTGGGCGACAGAAAAAATATGGTGTATATGGGCAGCACGATCGTTTACGGCCGCGCGAAAGTCGTGGTGGTGGCGACGGGGATGCAGACGGAAATGGGCAAGATCGCGGACATTCTCGCGCAGGCGAAGGACGAGGTCACCCCGCTTCAGAAGCGTCTCAACAAGCTGTCCCAGATCCTGAGCTATATCGTTTTGGGTATCTGCGTATTTATTTTCGCTTTCAAGCTGATCCTCGGAAGGAGCTTTGCGCTCGAGGTGGTGCTCGACAGCTTTATCGTGGCCGTGTCTTTGGCCGTGGCGGCGATTCCCGAGGGGCTGGCGACCGTGGTGACGATCGTCTTGTCCATGGGCATGACGAAAATGGCGAAGAAAAAAGCGGTGGTCAAACGTCTGACGGCCGTGGAGACGCTGGGCTGCACGCAGATTATCTGTTCGGATAAGACGGGCACGCTGACGCAGAACAAAATGACCGTCGTCGATCATTACGGCGAGGACGAGGCGCTTCTGGCCCGCGCGATGGCGCAGTGCTCGGACGCGGTGCTCGACGGGGAGACGAAACAGGCGAAGGGAGAACCCACCGAATGCGCCCTCGTCAATTACGCCTATAAGCTGGGCCTGAACAAGACGGAGCTGGACGCGGCGGACAAGAGAGTGGCCGAAGCGCCCTTCGACAGTATGCGTAAGATGATGTCCACCGTTCACGCGACGGCGGAGGGCGTCGTGCAATATACGAAAGGCGCGCCCGACGAAATTCTCAAGCGCTGTACGCGCGTGCGGGTCGGCGGGAAAGACGTGCCTTTGACGGACGAAAAGAGAGAGGAAATCCTTTCGGCCAACAAGGGCATGGCGGACAGGGCGCTGCGCGTGCTTGCCGCGGCGTATAAAAAGCCGGATACCGTCCCTCAAAATTTCGAGCCGGAGGACATCGAAAAAGACCTCACGTTTGTCGGGCTTACGGGCATGATCGACCCCATTCGTCCCGAGGTGAAAGCGGCGATCGCGGAATGTAAGGAGGCGGGTATCCGTCCCATCATGATTACGGGCGATCATATCGACACGGCCGTGGCGATCGCCATGGAGCTGGGGATTATCACGGACAAATCGCAGGCGATCACGGGCGCGGCGCTGAATGAAATTTCCGACGAGGAATTTGAGGAAAAGATCGGACAGTATTCGGTATATGCGCGCGTTCAGCCCGAGCATAAGGTGCGCATCGTCACGACCTGGAAGAAGAAGGGCTATATCACGGCCATGACGGGCGACGGCGTCAACGACGCGCCCAGCATCAAGAGCGCGGACATCGGCGTGGGCATGGGCATTACGGGCACCGACGTCACCAAGGGCGCGGCGGATATGGTGCTTCAGGACGACAATTTTGCCACCATCGTCACCGCCGTGGGCGAAGGACGGCGCATTTACGACAATATCCGAAAGGCGATACAGTTTTTGCTTTCCAGCAACCTCGCCGAGGTGATCGCGGTGTTCGCGGCCACCATGTTAGGGTTTACGCTTCTGCGGCCCATGCACTTATTGTGGATAAACCTCATCACGGACACCTTTCCCGCGCTGGCGCTGGGCATGGAGGACGGCGAACACGACCTCATGAAGCGCAAGCCGCGCGACGATAAGGAAGGGATTTTTGCCGGCGGCGTGGGGGTAAACGTCGCCCTGCAAGGCTTCTTTATCGGCGCAATCACCCTGCTTTCCTATTTCATCGGGCACTTTATCGAAAGCGGAAACTGGTCGATCGAGGGCGTCAGCCCCGACGGCATGACGATGGCGTTTCTCACCCTGTCCATGACGGAAATGTTCCACTCCTTCAACGTGCGTTCGATCGAACATTCGGTGTTTTCCATGAAGAAACAGAACAAATACCTGTGGGGCGCGTTTGTATTCTCCTTCCTCTTGACGCTGGCCGTCATTTATCTGCCAGGGATCAATACCGCGTTCGAGTTTGCCGCCATCAGCGCGAAGGAATACTTTATCGCCATAGGCCTGGCGCTTACGGTGATTCCGTTTGTGGAAATCTGCAAGCTTGTGCGCCGCGCGGTGAAAAAGAACAAGGCGAAATAAGCGGGATAAGGCTTGCCGGACCAGGCGGCCGTTTGAAACAATTATTCCCGTATCAGAGTACAACCCCCGCGGAGATTTTTTATAAATCTCCGCGGGGGTTGAGCTTTGGGACAAAAGGAAAAATCAGTTTATGATTTCTATTTTAACCCGATCGATATCGCCGTAATCCTTAGATAACTCCAAAAAAATATGCCAGCCCTGCATGGCGCAATCGCCGGCCTCCGGAACAATCCTTTCGACGTTTAAGGTCAGCTCCCTTTGGTCGGAAAAACAGCTCCTGACTTTGTGGGAATTGCCGCCGCTGCCTTCTTCTAAAACAACTAAGACGATAAAATAAGTCTCGAAAAAATCGTCGTCGTAGTTTTTTACGGCGTTATGATAGGCGACGGCGTTTTCTAACTGAAAAATAGCTTTATTGCTTTCGGAATAGGCGTTTAATGCTTCGACGCTTTTGATGATTTGATAGGATTTGTTTGTGTTTTCGGCCCAACCCGTCCTTACATACCAAATGTTTTTTATTTCTACGGGCGCAGGAAGCAGCCCGCCTCCGCTTATAATTTCAAATTTCAGTACGGCGTTGCGGGCAGGCATATCAAAATAATATTCCCATTGATATCCGTTTTCCGTATAGACGGCCGTCTGCTTTCCGATGGATTGCCCGTTGAGAAATACTTCCACGTCGGCGTCTAAAACGACCTCGGTGACGACCATTACCTGTTCGCCTGCCGCATAGCGCGTTTTTAAGCGGGAAAGAACGGCGATATTCGGTTCGTTTTTAATCGATAATTTATATTTGGCGGTACAGCCCGAAAAGGAAAACAAACCGATAACGCAAAACAGGATTGCCGCCATTGCAAGCAGACGACGCTTTTTCATAAAAACTTCCCTCCTTATACCGACGACGCGGTTTATTTTGCTGAATTACGGTTTTGTCTTACGGTCATTATATCATAGATAACGGGGATAGTCAATAGCGGTCTGCCATTTTTTTATCGGCGGGGAAAGAAATTTCCCCAAACGCTTGATTTTTCGGCCGAGATGTGGTAGATTAATACTGAATAGAGAGGGGGGGAAAATCATGACCAAGGAAAGAAAGGCGGGCGTGCTTCTGCCGATTTCGTCGCTTCCCGCGCCGTACGGCATCGGGACTATGGGGGAAAGCGCCTATCGCTTTATCGACTGGCTGAAGGCCGCGGGGATGAAGCTCTGGCAGGTATTGCCCCTGCTGCCCACAAATTACGGGGACAGCCCGTATCAGTCGTGCGCGTCCGACGCGCTCAATTATTATTTTATCGACCTCGACGCGCTGGAAAGGGAGGGGCTTTTGGAAAAAGCCGACTATGCTTTCCTCGATTGGGGCGCCGACCCGCGGCGGGTGGATTACGAAAAATTGTTTCTGCAATAGAGCCGAGGTGCTGAAAAAGGCCTTTGCGAGGTTTGATCGGACGGCTTCCGATTGGAAAAAATTTTTGAAAACGGGTAAATATCGGGATTTTGCCCTGTTCATGTCCCTGAAAAGCAAATTTTCGTATCTTCCCTGGACGGAATGGCCGGAGCCGTATCGCCTCTGCGACGAAAAAACAATCGGCGCCTTTATGGCGGAAAACGGCGACGAGCTGGAATTTTGGCAGTTTACGCAATATCTTTTTCTCAGACAATGGAACGCCCTGAAGGCGTACGCGCATGAAAACGGCGTGGAAATCATGGGCGACATGCCCATTTACGTCGCATCGGACAGCGTGGAGATGTGGAAATATCGGGGCGAACTGTTTTTACTGGACGAAAAGGGCGCTCCCGCCGCCGTGGCGGGGGTGCCGCCCGACGCCTTTTCCGCCGACGGTCAGCTGTGGGGCAATCCCGTCTATGATTGGGAAAAGCTGAAAGGAAACGGTTACGCCTGGTGGCACGCGCGCATCGATTATGCCCTGACGCTGTTCGATATCCTTCGTATCGATCATTTCCGCGGCTTCGACCGCTTTTACGCGATCCCCGCGGGGGCGGCGGACGCGAAGGAGGGCGAATGGCTGAAGGGACCGGGCGCGGCGCTGTTCGAGGGCAGGAAAGGCCGTCCCATCGTCGCGGAGGACCTGGGGATCATAGACGAGGGGGTGCGGAAAATGCTGAAAGAGACGGGATATCCGGGCATGAAGGTGCTGGAGTTCGCCTTCGACGGCAATCCCGACAACGATCACAAGCCCTCCCATTACGGGGAAAACTGCATCGCTTACACGGGCACGCACGACAACGAGCCGCTGCTCTCTTATATCGAAGGCCTGGACGAGACGGCGCGGCGTACCTTTGAAGAGGATTTGCGCCGCGAATGCGGGGCGGCGAAAGTCCCCGTGCGCGCGGAAAGCGCTTCGGCGCTGTGTAAAACGACGATTCGCCTGTTGTTTTCGGGGAAATCTTTCGCGGCCGTCGTGCCGATGAACGATTTGCTCTGTCTGGGAAAGGTGGCGCGGATCAATTTTCCCTCCACCGTTTCGCGCGAAAATTGGAGCTACCGCTTCAAAAAATCGGAACTTGGAAAGCGGGCGGCGGAATGGCTGAAAGCGCTGGCGGAAAAATATCAAAGATAAAAGGAAACAGGTATGGAAAACGAAGAAATATTGAGGCATGTCGATCATACGCTTTTAAGGCAGACGGCGACGTGGGAGGAGATAAAAGCTCTTTGCGACGAAGGGATAAAGTACGGGGTGGCGAGCGTGTGTATTCCGCCCAGCCGCGTCCGTCGGGCGAAAGAATACGTCGGGGACAGCTTGAAAATCTGCACGGTGATCGGGTTCCCCAACGGTTACGCCACGACGGAAACCAAGCTCTTCGAGGCGGGGGACGCGATCGCAAACGGCGCGGATGAGATCGACATGGTGATCGACGTCGGCGCGCTGAAGGAAAGGGACTTCGGCCGCGTCGGGGAAGAAGTGCGTGCCTTAACCGAGTTTTGCCACGGAAAGGACAGAATATTGAAAGTGATCGTGGAGACATGTCTTTTGACGGAAGCGGAAAAGATTAAAATGTGCGAAATCGTCACCGACGCGGGCGCGGACTACATCAAGACTTCCACAGGCTTTTCCACGGGCGGCGCGACGCGGGAGGATATCCGTCTGTTTGCCGCGCATATCGGAAAAGACGTAAAGATGAAGGCCGCGGGCGGGATTCGTTCGCTGAAAGACGCGGAGGATTTCCTCGCGCTTGGGTGTCGGCGGCTGGGAACGTCGGCCGTCGTGCGGCTGGTAAAGGAAGGAGCGAAAAATTAAATTGGATATCTCTTTTCATACGGAAGAAGGGCGTTTCAATTACCGCGTATGCGCCGTGCTCGTCAAAGGCGGCAGACTGCTGATCATGAAGGACGACGCTTTGCCCTATTACTATCTGCCGGGCGGACGGGTAAAGCTGCGGGAAACCGCGGAGGAAGCGCTGGTGCGGGAAATGAGCGAGGAGCTGGGCGCCGCAGTGCGGCCCGTCCGGCCCCTCTGGCTGAACCAGGCGTTTTTCACCGAGGACGTGACCAAGGAATTTTATCACGAGATATGTCTCTATTATCTCGCGGAAGCGGAAGGCCTGCCTGAGGACGGCTTTTCGAGAAAAGAGGACGGAAAGAAGCTGTCCTTCGAATGGGCGGAGCTTGAGTCGCTGGGAAAGAAGTATCTTTATCCCGAGTTTATCAAGGAAAAGATTTCAGATCTTCCGCAGCGTTTGGAAATAACGTCGGAATATCGCCGATAAAAAGGAGAAAATTTATGGCTACACCTCATATCGCGGCGGAAAGAGGCGCGTTTGCAAAGACCGTGCTGATGCCCGGCGACCCTCTGCGGGCGAAATTTATCGCGCGGGAATACCTCGAAAATGCCGTGCTCGTCAACGACGTGCGCGGTATTCAGGGATATACGGGCACGTATAAGGGCAAACGGGTATCCGTCATGGCCTCGGGCATGGGTATGCCGTCCATCGGCATTTATTCGTACGAGCTGTTTCACTTTTTCGACGTGGAAAACATTATCCGCGTGGGCAGTGCGGGCGCGATCTCCGAAAAGCTGCGCGTGCGGGATATCGTGCTGGGCATGGGCGCGTGTACGGACAGTAATTATGCGGCGCAGTTTTCTCTTGCGGGAACGTTTGCGCCGATTGCAAGCTATCGTCTGTTGACGGCGGCGGCCGAGGCGGCAAAGGAGCTGGGGATTTCCCCGCACGTGGGAAACGTCCTTTCCAGCGATCTGTTTTACGACGACTCCGTATCTACGCTCAAGTGGCGGAAAATGGGCGTTTTGGCCGTGGAAATGGAGACGGCGGCGCTGTATATGAATGCGGCGCGCGCGGGAAAGGAGGCTCTTTCCATCCTCACGATCAGCGATCACCTTTCGACGGGGGAGACGACGACCGCCGAAGAACGTCAAACCACGTTTACGAAAATGATGGAATTGGCGCTGGAGATCGCCTGAAGGCCGCGCGATGAAAAGAAGAGTTTTTTTGATCGTTCTGGACAGCTTCGGGATCGGAGCATTGCCCGACGCAGACGAATACGGCGACGAGGGGAGCAATACCTTGCGCGCCGTGTCGAAAAGTAAATTTTTCCGCGCGGAAACGCTCGCTTCGCTGGGATTGTTTCAAATAGACGGCGTGCGCGAATGGGCGCGCGGGCTTCAAAAGGGGATTCCGTCTCGTGCGGCCTGCGAAAAAACGACGGACGCATATAAAGCAGAAGTTTTTCCCGATACGGCATATAGAAAGACAAAGGACGAGTTTCAAGGCGAAGTTTTACCCAACGCGGCCTACGGCAGAATGTCGGAAGCGAGCAAGGGCAAGGATACGACCACGGGGCATTGGGAGATAGCGGGGATCATTTCCGAAACTCCTTTTCCCACCTATCCGCAGGGCTTCCCGAAAGAGCTTCTCGAAAAATTTTCGGCGGCGACGGGGCGGGGGATTTTATGCAATCGGCCCTATTCGGGGACGCAGGTAATCGAAGATTTCGGAAAGGAACATCTCGAAACGGGGAAGCTGATCGTATATACGTCCGCGGACAGCGTGTTTCAGGTCGCCGCGCACGAGGAGGTTGTGCCCGTGGAGGAGCTGTATCGGTATTGCCGCATCGCGCGGGAGTTGCTGACGGGCAATAACGCGGTGGGACGGGTAATTGCGCGGCCCTTTTTAGGCGCGGAGGGCCGTTTTTACCGCACGCCGCGCCGCCACGATTTTTCGTTGGAGCCGACGGGAGTGACGATGCTCGATATCCTTAAGGAAAACGGATTGGACGTCCTCGGCGTGGGAAAAATCTCCGATATTTTCGCGGGACGGGGGCTGACGGAAAATCGGGGCGCCAACCGCGATAACGCGGACGGCATGGAAAAAACGGAAAGGTGCCTCGAAAGAGATTTCGAGGGGCTGTGTTTCGTCAACCTCGTGGACTTCGATATGGTTTACGGCCACCGTAACGACGCGGACGGATATGCGGCGGCGATCGCGCGCTTCGACGAATGGCTGAAAAATTTTTTGCCGAAATTAAAAGACGGCGACGTTTTAATGATTACGGCGGACCATGGCTGCGATCCCGACACGCCGAGCACCGATCATTCCCGCGAGTATGCGCCCCTTCTGATGTACGGCAAGGACGTCGCGGGCGCAAACCTCGGCACGAGGACGACTTTTGCGGACGTCTCCGCAACCGTTCTGGAGCTGTTCGGCCTGAAGGGCGGCGCGGGAAAGAGCTTTTGGACGGGGCAGGGCAGCGCCGATTGAAAAACCGAGAGGAAAATAAAGCAATGAGCACGGAGACAAAAAAGTTGATAGCCGCGGCTTTGAAGGCGCGAAAAAACGCCTATGCGCCCTATTCGGGGTTTTGCGTGGGCGCGGCGCTGGAAACGGCGGACGGAGAGATCTATACGGGCTGCAACATAGAAAGCTCGTCCTTTACGCCGACCTGCTGCGCCGAACGGACGGCGTTTTGCAAGGCGGTCAGCGAGGGCAAACGGGAATTTTCCGCGATTGCCGTCGTCGGCGGCGAACGGGACGCGGCCGAGCTTCCCTTTTGCCCGCCCTGCGGGGTATGCCGACAGTTTATGCGGGAGTTTTGCGGAGAGGAGTTTCGGATATTTCTGGGGAAGGGAGGCGAAGCTTCGGGCTTCGCGGTGAAGGAATATTTGTTGAAAGAGCTGTTGCCGTGCTCGTTCGGCGGAGAGCTTTTTAAGGAAACGCGGAAGGATAAATAGCGGGAAAATATGGTCGGTAAGCCGTTTATATCGGCTGTAAAATCGTAAAGGCGGGGAGAAACAAGTATGAGAATGTACGACGTGATACGCAAAAAACGGGACGGCGGAGAGCTTTCGGAAAACGAGATCGGATTTTTCGTGCGCGGATATACGCGCGGGGAAATCCCCGATTATCAGGCGTCCGCCCTGCTTATGGCTGCCTATCTGAAGGGCTTGTCCTTTGCGGAGACAGACGCCCTGACAAGAGAAATCATCCGTTCGGGGACGACGCTCGATTTGAGCGGGATAGAGGGAATAAAGGCGGATAAACATTCCACGGGCGGCGTGGGGGACGGCGTTTCTCTGGCCGTGGCGCCCATCGTCGCCGCCTGCGGCGTCAAAGTGGCTATGATGAGCGGCCGCGGGCTTGGCCACACGGGCGGAACGCTGGATAAGCTGGAAGCGATCGAGGGATACGACTGCTATTTATCCGAGAAAAAATTCCGCGAGGTAATCGCTTCCGTCGGGTGCTCGATCATCGGGCAGACGGATGCTTTGGCGCCCGCGGACAAAAAGCTTTACGCCCTGCGCGACGTCACGGCGACGGTGGACAAAAAAGAGCTGATTGCGGCGAGTATTTTAGGCAAAAAGCTGGCCGAAGGGATAGACTGCCTGGTTTTGGACGTCAAGGTGGGCAGCGGCGCGTTTATGAAGACCGAAGAGGAGGCGCGCGCTCTGGCGTCGCTGATGGTGCGTATCGCCAAGGAACACGGCAAAAAAGTGACCGCGCTTCTGACGGACATGGACGTTCCGCTGGGAAATGCGGCGGGCAATTCGCTGGAGGTGATCGAAGCGGTGGAGTGTCTTCAGGGGCGGGCGCCCGAGGACTATACGCTGCTGGCGACGGAGCTTTCGGCGCGCATGCTGTTTCTCTCGGGCAAGGGCGCTTTGGACGAGTGTCGGCTGATGTGCGAAAAAGCGGTGGAAAGCGGCGCGGCGTTTCGGAAATTCCGCGATATGGTGGCGGCGCACGGCGGAAATACGGAATGGATAGACGACGTTTCCCTGTTCCCTTCGGCAAAATATTCGCGTATCGTGCGCGCGGAACGGGACGGGTATATTTCCCGTATCGACACCGAGGCGTACGGCACGGCGGGCGTATTGCTCGGGGCGGGACGCAGAAAAAAGGAGGACGCCGTCGATCCCGCTGCGGGAATCAGAATTTTGAAAAAGACGGGCGACGAGGTGCGCGCGGGGGACGGCATAGCCGTATTATTCGCTTCGGAAGAAGGTCTCTTCGACGAGGCGGAAAAAACTTTGTCCGCTTCGCTGGAGTATTCGGACGTTCAACCTGAAAAACGCGGCCTTATTTTGGACGTCGTTGAGTGAAATATAAAAGTTTCTTATAGATATATAAAAATTATCGTTATATTTTAAGGTTGAAAAAATCGTTTTTCCGCTGAGAGAGTGTGTGGGAAATGGAGCTTCAAAACAATCTTTTTTGAAGCTGACAGAGCTGTTTTTTGCCGAAATTATGGTAACCAAGTGAATAAAATAAATTATGCAAACGCATTAAATCGAAAAAATCGATTGATGTGATTTGCATTTTTTATTGCTTTTTTTGTTTGAAACGTTTGACAAACGGGTAACGCGCTGATATAATCATAAGTAATTTCATACTCAGTTTCATTAAGTTGTTCGCAGTGACAACGATATTTTTTTAATTCGGGAATGTCGTAATAAAACAGGCACGTGCCTGTTTTAGCGTAATACAGAAGTATTACGCTAAAGAAAATATTTATCGGCCGAAAGAGAAAGACGCCGAAAGAAGTATTTAATTCCCCGAAAATGTACAAACTGAAAACGATCGACGAAAGACGCAAAAAAATTTTTGTAGTTTCTTGTAAGGCAGGGCGGAAAAGCCCGCGGAGAATCCATGAAAATTTGAAATAACATCGCGCAAAGGCTTTTCGCTTCGCCGCGCGATCGCTTCAAAAACATTCAGGAGGTAATTTTTATGAAAAAGACCACGAAAAGGTTATTGTCCGCCGCTTTAGCCGTGGGCATGACGGTGTCCGTGGGCGTGCTTGCCGCCAGCTGCGGCGACAAAGGAAAGAGCGGTGACAAATCCTATACCTACAAGACCTCGACCGTCTCGCTCGGCACAAACTGGAATCCCCATACCTGGGAGACCAATGCGGACCGTTCGATTTTGTCCTATCTGTCCAGCCCGTTTGTCGATATGTCCATCAAGGACTCGAAAAACGGAGTATATCAATGGGTTTACGAAATGGCGACCTCCGTCGAGGACGTCACCAAAGCGCATCAAAACGATCTGACTAAATATAAAGCTACCCTTCAGGATGGGAAAACCGCGGAAACCACGGACGCCGGCTTTGTTTTTGAAATTAAGCTCAACCAAAACGCGCAGTGGGAAAACGGCGAAAAAATCAAGGCGGACGATTACATCTATTCGATGAAGCAGCTTCTCGATTCGAAAATGAGAAACTACCGCGCCAATTTGTATTACAAAGGCGAATCGGCGGTTGCGGGCGGCCTCGCTTACTACAATTCCGAAGCGCCCATTTACGATCCCGTCGTCCCTGCCTACGGTGAGGGCGATACCCCCGATTACAGCTTCGATATTACGGCGAATAAAACGTATATTAATTTGACGGATCAGGGAATGACGATCAGCTCTTACAGCTTCAGCGATTTGAAGGACCTCGGTTACGTCGATGGCGAGCTGTATAAAAAGCTTTCCGGAACCGCCAATCCCTACGGATTTATCGAAGTGACCGACTCGAATAAAACGGACGTTTTGACGATCATGGATCAATACCTGAAAGCGTTCGGCATGAGTATTTACACGGACGAGGGAAAAACGCAGATCGACGAGGAGCTGTATAAGGAATTCCTTTTCTACAATACGGGCACGTTCGGAGACAAATACGAGTACGACGATACGGTCGGGTGTTATAAAGTAGATGATTATACGATCCGTTACGTTACGCAGACGTATATCGACTATAATAACTTCATGACTTCGCTCACCTCCACCTGGCTGGTGTATAAGCCCTATTATGAGGCAAACAAGGATACCACGGGCGCCTTGGTGACAACCAGATACGGCACCTCTAAGGACACCACGATGTCTTACGGCGTCTATAAACTCGATTCTCTTCAGTCCGAAAAACAGATGGTTTTCGTGCAGAACGAAAACTGGTACGGGTTTGAAAAGCAGTCGGACGGATCGCTGGTATCTTACACGAATTTCGAAGTCGATGGAAAAAAGGTTCGGCAGTATCAGACGACCAAAATTCAGATCGACGTCATGGACGATAACTCGGCAAAACAGGCGTTCTTAAAGGGGAGCCTGTCCGAGTGGACGCCTTCCGCCACCGATCTTTCCGCCTATAAATCCAGCGACCAGCTGTATCAGGTGGACGAAACCTATACGATGAGCTTATTCTTCAATACGGGGCTCGAGGCGTTGAAGACCATGGACGCTTCGAAAGGGAATAAAAACAGCGTCGTATTATCCAACAAAAATTTCCGCAAGGCGTTCAGTCTCGCAATAAACAGAAGCGAATACGTTACCGCTACGCCCGGCTACAAAGCGGAATATGCCCTGATGAACAATCTGTATTTCTACGACGTGTATAACGATCCCACGTCTTCCTACAGAGCTTCCGACAAGGCCATGCAGGCGATCTGCAACCTTTACGGAGTGGAATACGGAGCCGACAAGCCCTATAAGACTTTGAAAGAAGCGTATCAGTCGATCAACGGTTATAACCTTACCGAAGCGAAAGCGTTGATGAAGACGGCCTGCGACGAGCTTGTCGCCGCGGGACTCTACACCAAAGGCGCCGAGATCAAAATCAGAGTGGCCTGGGCTTCCGGGGCTTTGACCGACGATAACAATGCGCAGATCGCTTTGATGAATAAGTATATCAATGCCGCTTTGGAAGGCTCGGGCTTCGGCAAAGTTACGCTGGAAGCCGTCGGCAATCTCAATAACGAGAGATATTCGGGCGTTCCTGCGGGAGAATATGCGATCGGCTACGGCGCCTGGGGCGGAGCCGCGTTCTATCCCTTCAGAAACTTCCAGGTGTATATGGATCCCGATCAGTACGACGTCAACGAACTCGGCTGTTACGATCCTACCACGGAAACGCTGACGCTGAAGGTAAACGGCGTGGACGAAACCATGACGTGGCAGCAGTGGTCTAACTGTATGATCGGTTCGGGCAAATATTCGGCGGCCTCCAATGAAGTGAAGCTTTCCATTACCGCTCAGCTGGAGGAGGCGTTCCTCGACACCTACTATCGTATCCCTCTGTGCGCAACGACGCAGTGCTTCCTGCTCTCCTATCAGTGCAATTATTATACGGAAAACTACAATATCATGTATGATTTCGGCGGTATGCGCCTGATGTCTTATAATTATACGGACGCGGAATGGGCGGACTATGTGAAGAAAGGCATAAGCTACGTATAATTTTTATACGATAACGGAATATTAAAATGGTAAATAACGGGAGAATAAATTTCCCGTTATTTACGGTATTCCGGGCGGTATTTTCCGTGAGATCACGGACGGAGAAAGGGGAAAATACGAGACGGGAGTAAAGATGATACGTAATGGGACATTTTTACCCATTACGTCATTTTCGTTTATATATGGGGAGGAAAGCTTCCGCCGCTTATGAAAAAATACTCGAAAAAAAGGAGAACGCTATGGCAAAATATGTGGTGAAACGGATTCTTCTCATGCTGTTTACGCTGTTCGTCATTACGACGATCTGCTTTATGCTGATAAGAATGCTGCCGAGAGAATTGCCGCAGGATAAAGTTTTGCAGGAGGTGATTCAGGCGCGCTGGGACGCGCTGGGATATAACAAGCCCCTGCTGGTGCAATACGGAATTTACTTGAAAAATATCTTTACCGCGTGGGATTTCGGAACCTCCTGGTATATCGAGCAGCTGAAGCCCGCCTGGGACGTGCTCGTGGAACGGCTTTTGCCCACGGTGCTCGTCAACTTATATTCGCTGGTCTTTTCCATTCCCCTCGGTATTGGGTTCGGAATTTTGGCCGCGATCAAAAAGAACAGGTGGCAGGATCATGTGATCAGCACCGTCGTTATGCTCTTTGTGTCCGTGCCCAGCTACGTCTATGCGTTTTTGGTGCAGTATTTCTTTTCCTTCAAGCTCAACATTTTCCCGCTTAACGTATATTCGCTGGCGGACGCGGGCGGATCGTGGTTTACGGGAAAGATGTTTTACAGTATGATTCCGCCCGTGCTGGCGCTCTCCTTCGCGGAGATCGCGGGCTTGTGCCGTTTTACCCGCGCGGAGCTGACGGAGACGCTGACCTCCGATTACATGCTGCTTGCGCGCACCAAGGGACTGACGAGGGCGCAGGCGACTACCCGTCACGCCCTGAAAAACGCCATGGTACCGATTCTGCCCATGATCATCTCCAGCTTTATCAGCATTTTGGGCGGGTCCATGATCATCGAACAGATATTCTCCGTTTCCGGCGTGGGACAGCTGTACGTCAAGTCTATTAATCTGAGGGATTACGACGTATTTATGGTGGATACGATCTTCTACACCTTCGTCGGCCTTCTGGCGGGCATCGTAGTCGATATCAGCTACGGCTTTATCGATCCCAGGATCAGAATGGGGGAAAAATAAGTATGGCAGAGAAAAATACTCCGTTAAAAGATATCCCCAAGGAAAAGTTTGAGTTTGCGAATACGGAAAACAAAATTTCCGATAAAAAGTTCGACACCAAGCCCATCGGCTATATGAAGGACGCCTGGCTCCGTTTCAAAAAGAACAAGGCCTCCGTCGCCGCGGCAATCATTATTCTGTTTATCGTTCTCTATGCGATTTTCGCGCCCCTTCTGATCGGTTACGACGCTACGTTTATGGACGTGAATTATAAGAATAAAGGGCCGAGAAACGTCACGCTTCGTCAGATCGGCATTGCGGACGGCGGAACGACGCGCGATTTTTCCGAACGGGCGCTGGTGAGGGCGCTTGCGATCGGTATCGGCGCGGAAGGCTATGACGGCGAGACGGTTTCACTCGAAGAGGGGCAGGAAAGCTATTATCAGCCTATCCTCAAAATCAAGGACGAAAGAGACGTCAACGGACGGACCGTCTATAAGGCGAAAATAGACGCCTATCTCGAAGTGGGATTTTTATATGTGGACATTGAACAGTCGGAATACGCCAAGATATTGGCTTGGCAGGAGGAGACCGGAAATCGGGTCCTCTACCCGCTTGTGGAAAAAAACGAATATTGCCCCGATATTTCGGTTGCAAATTATTGGTATAAAGCGAATGCGAGAGGGGACGCGGTAAGCGTAAACGAGGCGACGGGAACGGCGTCGGTCATTCCTTACGGTGAGGATATGGTTCTCGAGGACAACTACCTGCGCGACGAAGCGGGAAATCCCGTGTATTTCAGATATATGGGCGGCGGAACGGCGGAAACCGCGCAGTACAGAGTCCGCGTGCTGTATTACAATTACTATCGCTATGTCAACGGGTTCGAGCCCAACTATATTTTCGGCACGGACAGCCAGGGCTACGATTTGGCGCTCCGTATGGCCAACGGCATTAAGCTGAGCCTTATGCTGGCGATCTGCGTTTCCCTCATCAACCTTGTCATCGGCGCGATCTACGGCGCGATAGAGGGATATTACGGCGGCGCCGTCGATCTCGTCCTCGAGCGCGTGTCCGATATCCTTTCGGGCGTGCCCTTTATCGTGGTGGCTACGCTGTTTCAGATCCATCTCGCCGCGCAGGTGGGCGCTATTCCCAGCCTTCTGTTCGCCTTTGTCTTCACGGGCTGGATCGGTACGGCCGCCCGCGTGCGCACACAGTTTTACCGCTTCAAAAATCAGGAATACGTCATGGCGGCCAGGACGCTGGGTGCAAGGGACAGGCGGATTATCTGGAAGCATATTTTCCCCAATTCGCTGGGCACGATCATTACGTCTTCAGTACTCGTCATTCCCAGTACGATTTTGAGCGAGAGCATCTTAAGCTTCCTCGGGATTGTAAATCTGGGCGGCTCCACGATGACCAGCCTCGGCACGTTGCTCTCCGACGCGAGCAAGATCTGGACGAATTTCCCCCATCTGATGATCTTCCCCGCGATCGTGCTTTCCCTTCTGATGATTTGCTTTAACCTGTTCGGCAACGGCCTCAGGGACGCTTTCAACCCCTCGCTTCGCGGAGTGGAGGACTAAAGCCATGGATAATATTTTAGAAGTTAAAAAATTAAAGATATCTTTTCGCACCCTCAACGGTACGGTGAAGGCGGTCCGCGAGATCTCCTTCGACCTTCAGCGCGGAGAAACGCTTGCAATCGTGGGCGAATCGGGTTCGGGAAAGTCCGTCACGTCCAAGGCGATTTTGGGAATCCTTGCGGGAAACTCTATCGTGGAGGGCGGCGAGATCCTCTACGACGGCAAAGATCTCCTCAAGGTGTCCGAGGAGGATATGCATAAGATCCGCGGCGATAAAATCGCCATGATCTTTCAGGACCCGCTCTCCAGCCTCGATCCGATCGTCAAGATCGGAAAGCAGATCACCGAGGCCATGCTTTTGAAAAATAAGGCAAACCGCCGTGCGGGCAGGGTGGAGTTCAACGCCTGTCTCGCGGCGCTTAAAGAAAATATCGACGCGGCCATGGGCGAAACGGAAGGCGCGGAAACGAGCGCTAAAGTGAAGGAATTTATCGAGACGTTCGACAAATTCAACATCGAAGCGATTACGCTGGAAAATCATTATAACGCTTCCCATACGGCGGCGGAGGAGCTGATCGCCGCGATAGAGGAATTTTTGTTCCGCGTCGAAAAGAAGCAGAAAATGGACGTGAAGCTCGTTCTGGGCGGCATTTCCAAAAAGCTTCGGACGGTAAAAGACCCCTATCTCACAGCGAAATACGACGCCGTGCTGGAGAAAAGCGCCGCGCGGCTGGCCGAGGAGAAAAAGCAGCTTCGGGCGAAGCTTGCGTCCTTTGGGAACAATGAAAACAATGCCGAGGGAGCCGAGACGGCGTCCCGGGTTTACGGAAGCACGGTGGCGGCGTTGGACGAATTGAAGGAGACCCTGAAAGAGGTGATTTCCCAAACGCGGCCGAACTTTTTCCGCATCGGGTTTTATATGTATAAAAATCCCGACGCCAAGCTCGACCCCGCGGGCAGGAGCATAGAGGAAATCAACGATATGGCGTTGAGCTATCTCAACGAAAATTTCATGTCGGAGTTTATCGAGCTGGAGAGAAAGGGGGTCAGGCATTCGTTTGAAAAGGCGCTGGAGGGAAAGAAAAAATTTGTCGCCCTGGCGGCGGAGGCAAAAGAATTTTTCCTGAAAGGCGGCTTTGAAAAAGCGGAGGCGTATAAAAAGTGCAAGGAAATGTCCGAGGCGGCGGAGGCGTCGATCGACCGTCTGGCGACGGTGAAGGACAGCGACGCCTATACCTTCGGCACGGGCTTAAGGCACGCGATAGACAGCTATTTTTATTATAAGGCAAACAATCCCAAGGAAGAAGCGCGCTTCGAGCGTCAGACGAAAAAGCGGGAGGCGCTTCTCGCAAAAGGCAAAACGGTGGATTGGAAGGTGGTGCCCAAGGTCGTCGTCGAGCTCGACGAACAGGCGGCCAATATCGCGGCGCTTTTCGACAGGCTGACGAAAAAATACGAGGCGGAAATCGCCGCGGCGGAATCGGTGGATTTCCGTCGTCGGAGCATCGAACTCATCGATTTTCTCAAGGAAAAGGCGTCGCAGGTGGTCTATCTCGTCACCAAGCGGATCGCCAGGGAAAAGGCGATCAAGCTGATGGAGGAGGTCGGTATCCCCGAGCCTCGTATCCGTTACAATCAGTACCCGTTCGAGTTTTCGGGCGGCATGCGTCAGCGTATCGTCATCGCGATCGCCCTCGCCGCCAATCCCGACATTCTCATCTGCGACGAACCGACCACCGCGCTCGACGTCACCATTCAGTCGCAGATTCTCGAGCTGATCAACAAGCTCAAGACGGAAAGAAATCTTTCGGTCATTTTCATTACGCACGATTTGGGCGTCGTCGCCAATATGGCCGACAAAATCGCCGTGATGTATGCGGGAAAGATTGTGGAATACGGTACGGCGGACGATATCTTTTACGATTCGCGCCATCCCTATACCTGGGCGCTGCTGTCCTCCATGCCCGATTTGGACACGGACGAAAAGCTGGACGCGATCCCCGGCACGCCGCCAAACATGATCTATCCGCCCGTCGGGGACGCCTTTGCGGAACGCAACAAATACGCGATGAAAATCGATTTCGAAATGCAGCCGCCGATGTTCGAGGTGTCGCCCACGCATTGGGCGGCCACCTGGCTGTTGCATCCCGACGCGCCGAAGGTTGCCGTGCCCAAGGCGATTACCGACCGTATCAAACGCATGAAGAAATTGGGAGGTACCGAGCATGGAGAACAATAACGAAGTGCTTTTGAGGGTGGAGCATCTCTGCCAATACTTCAAAATGGGAAGAAAGGAGCTGAAGGCGGTGGACGACGTCAGCTTCGAAATCAAAAAGGGCGAAGTGTTCGGGCTGGTGGGCGAGTCGGGCTGCGGCAAGACGACCACGGGACGCTCGATTATCCGTCTCTACGACATTACCTCGGGCAATATCTACTTCAAGGGACAGAGGATTTGCGCGGGGACCCGCTCCTATACCGACGCGATCGCCGCGGCGAAACGGGAGACGCTAAAAGCCGTCGGGGCCTTGCGGGCGGAAAGCAAAGCGGACCCTTCAAGGGCGGCGGAAAACGATAAAAGGATAGCGGAGAAAAGGGCGGAGCTTCAAGGGATTATCGCGGAAAATCGGAGAAAAATCCGTGAGGCGAAGCTGGATCACACCACGTCCGACAGGCAGTATGCCGAGGCGCAGGTGAAGCGGGTGGACGAGGAATACGCGCCCAAGCTGGAAGCGGCGAAGGGCGATCCCGAAAAATTTGCGGCCGTAAAAAAGGAATATTCGCGCGACCGTCACATCGCAAAACACACCAAGCTCATCACGCAGATACAGATGATTTTTCAGGACCCGATCGCCTCGCTCAATCCCCGCATGACGGTGCGGGAAATCGTATCCGAGGGGCTTGTCATCAACGGCATCAAGGATAAAAAATATATCGAGGAAAAGGTTTATGAGATTCTCGAGCTGGTCGGGCTGGTCCGCGAGCACGCGGGGCGTTACCCGCACGAGTTTTCGGGCGGACAGCGCCAGCGTATCGGTATCGCGCGTTCCGTCATCATGAACCCCGAAATGATCATCGCGGACGAACCCATTTCGGCGCTCGACGTGTCCATTCAGGCGCAGGTGATCAATCTGCTCAACGAGCTGCGCGAGAGGTTGGGCCTGACCATTTTGTTTATCGCGCACGATCTGTCCGTCGTCAAATATTTTTCGGACAGAATCGGCGTCATGTATTTCGGAAAAATGGTGGAGCTTGCCTCGTCGGACGAATTGTTTGCGCACCCGCTCCACCCTTATACCCGTTCCCTGTTGTCCGCGATTCCGCTTCCCGACCCGCACTACGAAAAGAAGCGCACGAGGATTACCTATAACCCGCTCGCCGAGCACGATTATTCCGTCGATACGCCTTCCCTGCGGGAGATTGCGCCCGGGCATTTCGTCTATTGCAACGACGCGGAAGAAAAGCGGTATAAAAAGGAACTGAACGCATGAGGAGACCGCCGTGGATAAAAAGCTCGTAAAGACGCTGGTAAAATATCTGATCGCCTTTGCCGTCGGCGGCGCCATGACGCTGGGCGTGCTCTTTTCGCAAGGATATTTTCATCAGACGGAACTGCTGCAAAAATATAAAAATCTCTGCGACGCCTTTACGATTCCCGGCGTCATTTTGATGCTGGTCACGGCGCTTTTGGCCGTCAGCAACGGCGGGATTTTCGACGGGCTGAGCTATTCGCTGGGCAGGCTTTTCCGCATGCTCATTCCATTTATGAATAAATCGGACGAAACCTATGCCGAGTATAAGGAACGCAAGCACGGCGGCGGAAAGCTCAGGGGCTATTCCTTTCTGTTTTTCACGGGGCTTGCTTTCTTTGCCGCTGCGATCGTCTTTCTCGTTTTGTTTTATAAGGTCTATTAAGGCGGAGGGTAAGCTTGTCGGGCGCGTGTTTTCCCTGGATTAAGGCTGTTAAAAGGGCGTCCGTAGGCTTCGAAGGATTGAAGGGGCGGCGCTTCTTTACAAAATTTTAAGCGAAACGCCGGGCGAAGCCGGTGCGTTGAAGGTATCGTTTTTCTGTTTTGACTGTCGAAGTAAAAGCTCTCCCGCGTCGGGAGAGCTTTTTGTCGTACGGACTTTACTTTTTGACGATCGGGAGCCATACCTGCGCCCGCGACTGCGGGCCGTTCGTTTCCGTCAGATATACCTCGATATCGGGCGCAGGGGCATACGCGTATCCCGAAGTGGGAAGCCACTCCGTCATGATTCGCCTTTGCAAGTTCTGTATCGCTTCGGGCATCTTGCCGACGCAGTCGAAAACAGCCCAATCGCCTTCGGGGACGTCGTACTCCTCCAGCTCCTCGGGACAGGGCGCTTTTGTCGCCACCGCGATATAATAGCCGGAAAACTCTCCGCCGTCGCAGGCCGAGACCCCCAGCACGCCTTCGGGCTTCGACCCGTCCATCAGCGCCCAGATTTTGGGAAGCAGGCCCGCCTCGTGCGTCCGTTTCCAAAACTGCGGAACTTTTTCCATACAGTCTTCCATGGTCATGTGTTCCCTCGTGACGGCGCCGACGATCCGGAAGCCTTTGTTGTGTTCGATCTTGTAGTTCATGGCATATTCTCCTTTTACAGATAAAATAAAGGTGAGCCGGGGATAGGCGGATAAAACGTTTCCCTTTTCCCGCGCGGCTTTCGGCGTCACGCCGTGGATGGCATGAAACGCGCGGGTGAACGCCGTGGGCGAATCGTATCCGTATTTCAGCGCCAGATCGACGACCTTGACGTCCGAATTGCCCAGCTCGAACGCGGCGAGCGTCATTCTGCGCCTGCGGATATATTCGCCCAGCGTCTGTCCCGCGATATACGTAAACATGCGCTGGAAATGAAAGGAAGAACAAAGCGCCTTTTTTGCGGCGAGGCCGACGTCGATTTCCCCGTCGAGATTTGCTTCGATATAGTCCAGAGCTTCGTTGAGTTTTTCTATCCAATCCATTGTCTCACCTTCTTGAGTTCTATTATACGGAAAATATTTGCCTTTGTCCTCGCGGAAAGCGAGCAAAAATTGCGAGCCTGTCCCCGCGGAGGATTTTTGCCCGACGTTGCGGGGGATAGCGTGCGAAAGCTCTGCGGCCGCTTCCGTCGGAAGCGAATAAAAATTTTGTTCCTTTCCGGCAGAGTTTTTCGCCTTTCTATCATAAAGCAAAGCTTCGGAAAAGTCAAGGGGGAGAAAGCAAATGAACGATTGCAGCAAAAAAAGTAAAATAAGTATTATTTTATGCGAAAAATCGGCGCGGGGACGTTTGCTTCTTGACAAATCGGTGTAAATATAGTATGATAATAAAGGTGATAAAGGGGAATTTGCGGATTCTCCCGCCAGGTTTTATTCGGAGGATCTATGGACATCGTCCCTCTATCTATTGCGATCGTTATACTCGTACTGCTCTCGGGCTTCTTTTCGGGCACGGAAACGGCTTATTCCTGCGCCAATAAAATCAAGCTGAAAAGCATGGTTGCGCTCGGCAAAAAGAATGCCAAAGCGGTTTACGCCTTTGCCGAGGAAAAATACGACAAACTCATCACGGCCATTTTAATCGGCAACAACGTCGTAAATCTCACCGCTTCCGCGCTGGGCACGATTCTGTTCGGAAAGCTGCTCGCCAATCCCTCGGAAGCGACCACCGTTTCGACGGCCGTCCTCACCGTGGCGGTATTGATTTTCGGCGAGATTACGCCCAAATACCTCGCGAGCATCTATCCCGAAAAGTGCTGCTATCTGTTCTATCCCGGCATGCAGCTCTTCTATTGGCTTCTGATCCCCGTCAGCTTTATCTTCGGCTGCTATAAAAAGCTGCTGTCGAAGATATTCAAGCTCAATCCCGACGACGCGGTGACGGACGCCGAGCTGATGTCCCTCGTCGATGAGGCGGAGGAGGACGGCACTTTAAGGGAGGACGAATCCGAGCTGGTGCGTTCCGCGCTGGAATTCGACGATCTGAAGGTGGAGGATATCCTCGTCCCCCGCGTGGACGTGATCGCGATCGACAGCCAAAGCTCTATGGAGGAAATTCTGCAGATATTCCGCGAAAATAATTATTCGCGCCTGCCCGTCTATAAAGATACCATCGACAACGTCATCGGCCTGGTGCACGAGCGGGATTTTTACAGCGCGTACTTAAAGGGCGAAAAGGAAATCGGACACGTGGTTCAAAACATCGTGTTCACTTCCGAATACACCCGCATTTCCACGCTTTTGAAACAGCTTCAGAAACAGAAGATACACATGGCGGCCGTCTCCGACGAATACGGCGGGCTGGTCGGTATCGTCACGCTCGAGGACATTCTCGAAGAACTGGTCGGCGAAATCTGGGACGAACACGACGAAGAGGAGGTTCTTTACGGCAAAATCGCCGAGGGCGAGTATTGGGTGGACGGCAAGTGCGAGCTGGAAGAGTTTTTCGAGCTTTACGGCCTGAAGCTCGACGACGACATCGAGTCGAACACCGTCGGCGGCTGGGTAACCGAGATTTACGGCGGTATCCCGACCGTGGGCGAAATCATAAAATTTAAGTTTCTCGAGATCAAGGTGGTGAAGGCCACGCGGCAGAAGGTGCTCAAAATCCGTTCGCGGCGGACGGAAGGAGAAAACATCCACGAGGACGATGAATGACCTTCCCCGAAGAAAAAAGTATCGGATTTTATAGATATCCGATAAAAATACATATATACATATGCAATGCGGTATGCTATACTGTAACGGACGAATAAAATTTCGGAGGTAAATTATATGGAAACGATCCTGGTCACCGGCGGAAGCGGATTTATCGGCTCCCATACTGTATTGGAACTCCTCGAAAAGGGGTACGGCGTCGTCGTGATGGATAATCTCTCCAACTCCAGCGAGGAGAGCCTGCGGCGCGTGGAAAAGCTGACGGGTAAAAAGGTAAAATTTTACGAGACGGATATCCGCGATCGGGAGGGGACGGAAAAGATCTTTCAGGAAAACAAGATCGACGCCGTCATTCATTTCGCGGGGCTGAAGGCTGTGGGCGAAAGCTGTAAAATTCCCCTCAAATATTACGAAAATAATATCGGCGGTACGGTCACCCTCCTCGAGGTGATGGAAAAATACAATGTGAAAAAGATTATTTTCTCCTCCTCCGCCACCGTTTACGGCACCCCCGAGCGCCTGCCGCTGGACGAGGACTGCCGTCTATCTACTACAAATCCCTACGGCAGCACCAAGCTGATGCTGGAAAACATCATGCAGGACGTCTATAAGGCGGACGAGGGCTGGAATATCATTCTGCTTCGTTATTTCAATCCCGTCGGCGCGCACGAAAGCGGGCTGATCGGCGAGGATCCGAAGGGTATCCCCAACAATCTGATGCCGTACGTCGCGCAGGTGGCCAGCGGAAAGCTGTCCTGTATTCAGGTTTACGGCAACGATTACGATACCCCCGACGGAACGGGCGTGCGCGATTATATCCACGTCGTGGATCTTGCGCTGGGGCATATCGCCGCAATCGAATACTGCCGGGAAGCGGGCGTGCACATCTACAACCTCGGCACGGGCCACGGATACAGCGTTCTGGACATGATCCACGCTTTCGAAAAGGCCTGCGGCAAAAAACTGCCCTATAAAATCTGCGACCGTCGTCCCGGGGACATCGCCGCCTGCTATGCCTGCCCCGACAAGGCCGAAAAGGAACTGCATTGGAAGGCAAAATACGGCATCGAGGAAATGTGCGCTTCCCAATGGAAGTGGCAGAGCACCAACCCCAACGGTTACGATAAATAATAGTAAACTCCCCGCACAGCCGCGGGGAAATTTTTTAGGACGACTTAAAAAGTTATGATCTTACCCGATAAAATTATCCGTTCCCGCCGCAGGACGCTGTCCATTTCGATCGACCCTTTCGGACGGCTGATTGTCCGCGCTCCTCTGCGCTGCGGCGAGGAGCGGATTTGTGCGTTTTTGCGGGAAAAGGAAAGCTGGATCGTCCGTCAGAAAGAAAAAACGAAAGGGGCAGGGCTGCGACTTCCGCCCGAAAGCCTCGACGGGTACCGTTTTTTGCTGATGGGAAAGGAGTGCGTAATCCGTCTTTACGACGGAACCCGCGTCCGTTACGACGAAAACGCGCGGGAAGTGTTTCTGCCGCGGGAAAATTCCCGCGAGCGGCTGGTGAAATGGCTGAAGGAAAACGCGAAGCGTATCCTCTCGGCGATCTGCGCCCGCCGCGCGTCGGAAATGGGCGCTTCCTATCCCTCCCTTTCCGTCACGTCGGCAAAGACGCGGTGGGGCTCCTGTTCGTATAACGACGCCCTGCATTTTTCCTTTCGCCTGCTGTATGCGCCCGTAGAAGTGATCGATTACGTCGCCGTGCACGAGCTGTCGCATACCTTTTATAAAAATCACGGCAAGGCCTTTTGGGCTGCGGTGGAAAAATACGTCCCCGATTATAAGAAAAAACGCGCCTGGCTGAAGGAAAACACCCTGCTGATGGAGATATTCTGAAAAATTTTTCCGTGCGGCGCAGCATTTTTTTTAATTCCTATCAATTTAGTATGAAATTATGGCGAATAAAGGCGTAAAATTTTGTTTACAAATCGGCGGGAGTGTGGTATAATAAAGGACGGCAATCGGAGGGGGCGCGCGGAAGACCGCGTGCGGCCCTTTGGGGAAAAGGAAAGAGAAAACCACGAAAAGGAAGTAGAAGAGTATGACTGTTCAAGAGATGCAAAGTGAAATTTTGCGCTTGAAAAAGGAGAAGGGAGTGTGCATTCTCGCGCATACCTATCAGTCGCACGACGTTGTGGAGATCGCGGATTTTACGGGCGATTCGTTTCAGCTGAGCATGAAAGCGAAAAGCGACGTGCGCGATAAAGTGCTGATGTGCGGCGTGCGGTTTATGGCGGAAACGGTGAAGATTCTTTCCCCCGAAAAGACGGTATATCTTTCCAATCCCATCGCGGGCTGTCCCATGGCGGAGCAGCTTACCCCCGAGCAGGTATTAAACGAAAAGAAAAAATACCCCGATTGTATGACGGTCGCTTACGTCAATACGACGGCGGAGCTCAAGGCGGTGAGCGACGTCTGCGTCACCTCCTCGTCCGCCGTGGAGATCGTACATAAGCTTCCCGCCCGCGACGTGCTCTTTATCCCCGACGTCAATCTGGGGGCTTACGTGCAGTCGAAATGTCCCGAAAAGAAATTACATTTCATGCGGGGCGGCTGTCCCGTCCATGCGTGTCTCTCCGCGCGCGACGCGGCGGAGTCTAAGGCGGCGCATCCGCAGGCGAAGCTTCTCGCCCATCCCGAATGTAAGGCGGAGGTGTTGGCGTACGCCGATTACGTCGGTTCCACGGCGGGGATCATGGATTACGTGCGCCGTTGCGACGAAAAGGAGTTTATCATCGGCACGGAGGTTTCTGTCGCCGAGCATCTGGGCTTTGAATATCCCGATAAAAAGTTTTATCCTCTGACGAAAGAGCTCATCTGCCCCAACATGAAGGCGACGACGCTGCCCGACGTTTATCGGGCGCTGAAAGAGGGATGCGAACAGATCTCGTTGAGCGCGGAAATTCTCGTTAAGGCCCGCGGGTGTATCGACGCGATGCTCGAGCTGGGCTGAAAATCGGAAAAAAACAGTTTGCCCGAAAAATAAAAAATACGGATTGAAAATTCGGAGAAATGCTATGCTTCAATTGGAACACGTCACCTATCGCGTAAGCGACGAGCAGGGTGAAAAAACGATATTAAAGGACGTGAATCTGTCCTTGTCCGAACGCTTTGTGGCGTTTACGGGGCCGAACGGCGGCGGAAAATCGACGCTGGCAAAGGTCATCGCGGGTATCATAACGCCGACGGAAGGAAAAATTTTATTCGACGGCGAGGATATCACGTCTCTGTCCGTCACGGAACGGGCGAAACGGGGGATTTCTTACGCCTTCCAGCAGCCCGTCCGCTTCAAGGGGCTGACGGTGCGCGACCTCATATCGATCGCAGCGGGCAGAAGCGCAAACGTGTCCGACGCCTGCGCGTATCTTTCGGAGGTGGGGCTTTGCGCGAGGGATTATCTCGACCGCGAGGTAAACGCTTCGCTCTCGGGCGGGGAGCTCAAGCGGATAGAAATCGCCACCATTCTCGCCCGCGGGACAAAGCTTTCCGTATTCGACGAGCCGGAGGCGGGGATCGACCTGTGGAGCTTCGGCAACCTCATCAACGTCTTTCAGAAGATGTACGACAAGACGAACGGCAGTATCCTCATCATTTCCCATCAGGAAAGAATCCTCGACATCGCGGATAAAATCGTGGTGATCGCGGGCGGGGAAGTGGAGCGGGCGGGGACGAAGGAGGAAATCCTTCCCAAGCTGCTGGGCAGGGAGGCCTGCCGCGTGCTGACGGAAAAACTATAAGCGGAGGAAGGCATGGACGCAATCGAAAAGGATTTGTTAATGAAAATCGCGGATTTGCACGGCGTGCCCGAAGGGGCGTACAATATCCGCGAAAACGGAAAGCCCGCGGGCAGAAGTTCCACGGCGAATATAGAAATCGTCCCCAAAGCGGACGGAACATCCGGCATCGAGATTTACATCAAGCCCGGGACGAAAAACGAAAGCGTGCATATTCCCGTCATTTTAAGCAAGGCGGGGTATCAGGAAACGGTGCATAACGATTTTTACATCGGCGCGGACGCGGACGTGGTGATCGTGGCGGGCTGCGGCATTCATAACTGCGGCGGCGTTGACCTCACTTCGCGTCACGACGGCGTGCATACCTTTTACGTGGGCAGAAACGCGCGCGTCAAGTATGTCGAAAAGCACTACGGCGAAGGGGACGGCAACGGCGAAAACGTAATGAATCCCACGACGGTGGTGCACCTCGACGAGGGCGCGTATATGGAAATGGAAACGACCCAGATCAAGGGCATCGATTCGACCGACCGCGTGACGAGGGCCGACCTCAAGGCGGGCGCAAACCTCGTGATCCGCGAAAAGATTTACACGCACGGCCGCCAGCGCGCGGATACCGATTTCTCGGTGGACATGAACGGCGCGGGCGCGAGCGCGGACGTCGTTTCGCGGTCGGTGGCGGCGGGCGAATCCCGCCAGAATTTCAATTCGACGATGAACGGAAACGCGCCCTGCCACGGACACACCGAATGCGACGCCATCATCATGGACAAGGCCTCCGTCACGGCGGCACCCTGCCTGTCCGCAAACGATATCGACGCGGAGCTTATTCACGAGGCGGCGATCGGGAAGATTGCGGGCGAACAGCTGATTAAGCTGATGACGCTGGGACTTAGCGAAAAGGAAGCGGAAGAACAGATTATCAAGGGCTTTTTGCATTGAGAGGCGAATAAAATAAAACCAAAGAAAAAGGAGTATGCAACATGAGCGAGCTGGCTTATAAGAGAACCAACGTTTACGAAACGGCCGACGAAAGGAAGCTGAAGGAAATTTTTGACTATGCGGAAGGATACCGCGCCTTTATCGACGCGGCAAAAACGGAGCGCGAAGCGTGCGATTACGTCGCCGAGGAAGCGGAGAAGCGCGGCTATAAGCCCTTCAAATTCGGCGCGAAGCTGAAAGCGGGCGACAGAGTTTATTACAACAACCGCGGAAAAAATATCTATCTCATCAAGGTGGGTACGGCGGACATCGCAAGGGACGGAATACGCATCGTCGCCTCCCATATCGACAGCCCGAGGGTAGATCTCAAGCAGGTGCCTTTGTACGAATCGGACGGCGTGGCCCTCGCCAAAACCCACTATTACGGCGGTATCCGCAAATATCAGTGGGCGGCGATTCCCCTCGCGCTTCACGGCAGGATTGTGAGGGCGGACGGAACGGCGTTCGATGTGAAAATCGGCGAGGACGATAACGATCCCGTATTTTATATCAGCGATCTCCTGCCCCATCTTGCGGCCAAACAGAACGCCAAGCCGCTCGGCGAAGGGCTCGGCGGCGAGGATCTCAATATCTGGCTGGGGAATATGCCCTATACCGCGGCGGAAGAGGACAAGGACAAAACGGTGAAGGAAAATCTTCTGCGCATCCTGCACGAGAAATACGGTGTCAGGGAAGAGGACTTTTTGAGCGCGGAGCTTTCGCTCGTCCCCGCGTTTCGGGCAAAGGATGTCGGGTTCGACCGCGGATTGATGGCGGCGTACGGCCACGACGACCGCGTGTGTTCCTATCCCGCCTACACCGCGCTGTTTGACGAGGAGCCCGAAAAGCATACCGTCATGGTGGTGCTGGCGGATAAAGAGGAGATCGGGAGCGAGGGCGCGACGGGGATGCAGTGCGCGATCTTTACCGACCTGATCGACGCTTTGGCGGCCTCTTTCGGCGTCACGTCCGCGGAAGTGCGCGCGGCGTCCAAGTGCCTGTCGGCGGACGTCAACGCGGGGTACGACCCCAATTTCAAGGACGTCTGCGAGCCGCTGAACAGTACCTTCCTTTCCTGCGGCGCGGGATTGACGAAGTTTACGGGTTCGCGCGGAAAGGGCGGCTCCAACGACGCTTCGGCAGAGTTCGTCGGGGAAGTGAGAAAGCTGTTCAACGACAACGGCGTCGTATGGCAGACGGGCGAGCTGGGCAAGGTCGATGTCGGAGGCGGCGGCACGGTGGCGAAGTTTATCGCCAAAATGAATATCGATACGGTGGATATCGGCGTACCCGTCATCTCCATGCATTCGCCTTACGAAGTAATCTCCAAAGCGGATCTCTACGAGGCGTACCGCGCTTTCCGCGCTTTTATCAAGTGAGCGGAACGCGGCGAAAAAGTATTAAAACAGCGGCTCTGTAAAAGAGCCGCTGTTTTTTAGCTTTCGTTTCGTACTTAGGGGGACAAACCGCTTCGACATTCAATCGATATTTCGTATTCCGTCGTCCGTATATAAAAGGGCGCGGCAGTCGTTTAGGCGAAACAAAGCGAAAGAGGGACAATCGGGCGAAGAAAAATGCTTTTTCAGATCGGGGCAGGCGTCCAGCATCATCTGTTTTTCCGAAAAAGAAGTTCGTTCCTCGGCCGTTGCGTCCAATCGAAGCCATTCGCGCGTTCCTTCCTTTAAGGCGGTAATCTGTACGAATGCGTTTTTCTTCAGCTGTTTATAAACGTCTTTGGCTTTTCCCGTGGATATATATATGGCTCCCATATATTCGGCCGCCGCTCCGAACGGACGGCAGGCGGGACGTCCGCAGTTTGTACTTGTCACCCAAAAATGGCGGCACTCTTTCAAAAAATCGTAAGCGGCGCTCATTTATTTTACTTCCACGCCGTCCGCGGTGAAGAGGATATCGGAAGAATAGTAGGCGGTGAGGCCGTTGACGAGCTCCGCATAGTCCGCTTTGGCAAAACACTCCGAGGCGGAGTGCATGGCCAGCTGCGCCAGGCCGAGATCGGCCGACAAAACGCCCACATGCCCCAAAGAAATTGCGCCCAGCGTGCCGCCGCTTCTCATATCGGAGCGGTTGAAAAAGGTCTGGTATTTTACGCCCGCTTTATCGAAGACCGTTTTGACGATCGCCGAGGATACCGCGTCGGTGGTGTAAGCCTTGTTTGCGTGATTTTTAATCACCACGCCGCCGCCCATCACGGTTTTGTTGGTCGGGTCGCATTTTTCGGCGTGATTGGGGTGCATGGCGTGCGCGTTGTCGAGAGAAATGAGGAAGGAGGACGCAAGCGCCTTATAATATTCGTTGTCGTCAAATTTCAAGGCGTAAGCGATGCGCCGAAGCACGTTTTCGAGGAGATCCCCGCCCGCGCCCTGAAGGGTTTGGCTGCCCACTTCCTCATTGTCGAGGCAGGCCGCGACGCATACGCCGCCGCTCGGCGCGTGGGCGGCGAGGGACTCGAGAGACGACCACACGCTTGTGAGATTGTCGATGCGGGGCGAGGCCGCAAATTCGTTATTCAATCCAAACAGATAGGGCTTGTCCGCGTTGACGACGTAAAGATCGTAGGCGACGGGCGTCTTTTCGGTGAGGCCGACGAGAAAATCGGGCGCCGTTTCCCCGTCCGTGAGCGCGAAAAGGGGCAACAGGTCGATCTGCGGATTGACGGCGAATCCGTCGTTGACGGAGCGGTTCATGTGCACCGCGAGGGAAGGCACCGTGACGAAATATTCGCTCGTCGCGGTTTCGCTCTTCAACACGCCGTTTTCGTTTGTTACGACCCGTCCCGCGATTTTCATCGGTCGGTCGAAAAAGCTGTAATAAATTCCGCCGCCGTACGTTTCGGCGTTGAGCTTCGCATAGGGCCCTGCGAGGGTGACTGCGTTTTCCTTGAGCTTCAGCGCGGGCGAGTCGGTATGCGACGCGACGATCTTAAAGAAAAAATCGTCCAACGCGCCGACGGTAAAGGCGACGAGACTGCTCCCGTTTCTTTCCACGAAATATTTTCCGCCCTCCTCGATCGCCCAGTCGTCCGTTTCGCTCAAAGCGATAAACCCGTTTCCCAGAAGAAGCTGTTTTGCGTTTTCCACCGCGTGATAGGCGGTGTAAGAGGTTTCCAAAAAATCCAAAAGACGATTTATCATGATAGAATTCCGTTTAATGATATATTTTTCCATTATTGTAGCATACTTTAAGGGACTTTGACAACTATTTTAACAGATTTGTCCCGTTTTTCACCTGTACTATATTTTTCTTTCACACAAATATATTAAACTATATTAAAATAGATTTTATACCGAAAAAGGGGAAAGGATTTCCTCCTCCGAAAAAATGAAAATGCGGTGAAAAGTATTAAACAATGACAGTAAACCCTTGACAACGTTCACAATAGGTGTATAATGAAGACGTAATGCAAGGGGGGAAGAAACGCGGCGTTTTTGTAAATTCCGTCCCGTTCGCTTAAGGGCGGGGGCGGATTGAAAATACAGAACCGAAAAAACGACAAAAGTGAGGTAACAACCATGGAAGAAAACGAAAAGAAGTTGGAAGGAACGGCGGAGAAGACGAGAAATGAAGAATATCTCGGCAAAATCTTCACCATGCTCAAAAAAATGGAGGGCGTGGCGCTGACGAAGGTCAAATCCCATTTCAACAATTCCGAAATGCGGCTTCTCGGGGAAGTGATCCTCGCGGGCTACGGCGGGAAACGTATTATTTCCACGCAGTTGGCCTCGCGTCTGGGCGTCACCCGTTCCGCCGTGTCCCAGATGGTCAACAAGCTGGAGGCCCGCGGCATAGTCAAGCGCGTCCCCGACGAGGTGGACAGAAAGATCGCCTATATCGAACTTTCTTCCGCGGCGCTGACATATTATAACGAGGAAAAGGGCGTCTGCTGCAGCCTCGTGGGCGAAGTCATCGACAAGCTTGGGGTCGATAAGGTCGATAAGCTGCTCGCTTTGAGTGACGAATTTATCGACACGGTAATAGATTTGAGAAAATAATTTTTATAGATTAAAGCAGTTTTTCGGCTTTAGGAAAGGCGGAAAGGTTTCCGCTTTTCTTTCTATTGTGCGGGAGTATAAAGGGATTATGTTAAAGCTTAAGGATATCAAAAAGGACTATAAGACGGCGGGAACCGTCGTGCACGCGCTTAAAGGAGTATCTCTCGAATTCCGCGCCAACGAATTTGTCTCCGTTCTCGGGACGTCGGGCTGCGGAAAAACCACTCTCTTAAACATCATCGGCGGGTTGGATCAATACACCTCGGGCGACCTTGTTATCCGCGGTATTTCCACCAAAGATTACGACGACCGCGACTGGGACGTGTATAGAAATCACCGTATCGGGTTTGTGTTTCAGTCGTATAACCTTATTCCTCAGCAGTCGGTTTTGGAAAACGTCGAAATCGCCCTGACGATCGCGGGCTGTTCTAAAGCAGAACGCAAAAAGCGCGCCGCCGAAGCGCTTAAAAAGGTAGGCCTGGGCGAGCAGATGAACAAGCGGCCCAACCAGCTTTCGGGCGGACAGATGCAGCGGGTGGCCATCGCCCGCGCGCTGGTCAACAATCCCGAAATCCTTTTGGCGGACGAACCGACGGGCGCGCTCGATTCCACCACCAGCGTACAGATTATGGAACTGATCCGCGAGATCGCGGGGGAACGCCTGGTCATCATGGTCACGCACAATCCCGAGCTTGCCGAAAAGTATTCCTCGCGTATCGTCCGCCTTCAGGACGGCCTCGTCGTCTCCGATTCCAATCCTTACGACAGCGGCGCGGAGCGCAAGGCTCTGGAGGCGCAGCTGAAGAAAAAGGGAATCACGCCCGAGCAGGTGCGTGCCTGGAAGAAGCGCAAAATAGAGCGGGAAGGCGCCTCGGCAGAAAAAGCTTCTATGAATTTCGGCACGTCTTTAAGCCTCAGTGCCCGTAACCTGCGCGCAAAGAAGGGGCGTACCCTGATCACCTCGATCGCGGGGAGCATCGGTATCATCAGCGTCTGCCTGGTGTTGGCCTTATCTCACGGCTTTAACAGGTATATCCTTAAAACCGAGGAGGATATGCTGTCCTATTATCCTTTGCAGATTACCGAGAGCTCTATCGACACGGCTTCGATTATGTCGGGAATGAGCTCGCACGGGGAAATGCCCGATTTATCCCAGCTTGACGATAAAGTATATGTCAATTCCTTTTTGACGAAAATAGCCAAGGGAATGACGGTGACGAACAATCTTTCGCCGGAATATATCTCCTATATCGAAGAGATGGACGAAAATCTTTATTCCGCTATCCAGTACGGCTATGGAACGAATCTTTCCGACAGCCTCTTTACGGAGGTCGTCACCGGCGTTTCCGAAAGCTCTTCCAAAAAACAAAATATGTCCTTGAGCGCGCTCAAGGAATTTTATGTCAACGAATTGACCGTCCACGCGTCGGAATACGCGCAGATTGCCTATATGGTCGATTATTTGGGCAGCGTCGTACATACGATGCCCGGCACCGACGAGCTGACGGACGAGCGTTACGGCGATTATATAGCGACGCAGTATGACGTAATTGCCGGCGAATTCCCTAAAAGCGACGACGAAGCGGTGCTGGTGATCGGCGGGAATAACGATGCCACCGATCTGCTGCTGGCACAGCTGGGATTTATCGAAGAGTATAATTTTCTCGAGCTGTTTGAAAAGGGAGAAAGCGAAACCGACGATTATATGACCATCGATTTCGACGATATTCTCAATAAGAAATACACGCTTTTCTATAACGACGAAATTTATAAGAAGAGCGTCTCCGCTTTAGAGCTGTACCCGTTTACATATCAGGGTGAGCGGGAAACTCTGGAGGCTGCGGAGGGAAGGGGCATAAACGTTAAAATCAGCGGTATCCTTCGTATCAAGGACGGGCTTACTTACGGGTGTCTTTCCAGCGGACTGAATATTTCCGAAGCTACGGTCAATAAGTATATTGCCGAAAACATGAAGTCGGAAATCGTCAAATGGATGACGGATCCGGCCAATGCCATTCCCTATGAAAGCGACGGCAAGCTGCTTACGCTTTACCGTTCCCCCGCGGAGCACCTTAACTCCTATTACTCCGCCGTGGAGGGCTATCCTATCCGTCTGACGACGAATCAGATGCGCGCCATACGTTCGCTGGGCGGCAGCGACATGCCCAATTCCATTGCCTTTTATCCTACGGATTTCACGGCCAAGGATAAGATCATAGATTATCTCGACGCCTGGAACAATTCCCACGAGGAATCGCAACAGGTCACTTATACCGATACGGTGGGATTAATGATGGGGATGATCCAGACGATGCTCAACGCCGTCACATACGTTCTCGTGGCGTTTACGGCGATTTCCCTCATCGTTTCTTCGGTGATGATCGGCGTGATTACCTACGTCTCGGTTGTGGAGCGGACGAAGGAGATCGGCGTTCTACGGTCGCTGGGGGCAAGGAAACGGGATATTAAAAACCTTTTCAATGCGGAGACGTTTTTAATCGGCCTGTTTGCGGGCGCTATAGGCGTGGGCGTCACGTACCTTTTGTCTATTCCGATCAACTTGATTTTCGGGGCCCTGACCGGCATTTCCACGCTGGCGGCGCTGCCCGTATGGCAGGGAATCGTCATGATCGCGGTGAGCATTGTGCTTACGCTGATCAGCGGGCTTGTTCCCGCGCAGTCGGCCGCGAAAAAGGATCCCGTCATCGCGCTCCGTACCGAATAGAGACGGAATACGGTATTCTTTCCGAAAGAGGATAAGAACCGTCGTATTCTTCCCGAGTGAGGACAGAACACGGTAGTCCCTCGGGGCTTTCAACCGAATAAAGATGCAAGACAGGCGTCCTTTCCCGATCGGAAATCGGAAGGACGCCGCTCGCGTTTTTCTCTGTTAAGCGGGTAATGAAAATAGATTACAAATTTTTGTTCGAAAGGGCAACGCGAAAATTTTGACGCTTTCGGTTTGACATTTTCTGCGGCTTTTGTTAAAATAGGGGATAAGGATTTTAGAAAAATAAACGCTCGGTGGGGCAAAAGAGGACTTTTGCCTAGAAAGGAATCTAAAACGGATACGGGATTATGAAATCGATCAGGAACAGCTTCGTTTGCAACACACCCATTGCGCACAGAGGTCTGCACGAAAAGGGGGTGCCCGAAAATTCGCGCGCGGCGTTTACGCGGGCGATCGAGGAAGGGTACGCCATCGAGACGGACGTGCGCCGTACCAAAGACGGTACGCTGGTGGTTGTCCACGACGACAATTTAAGACGTCTGACGGGAGAACCCGGAAAGGTGAGCCAGACCTCGTATCACGATTTATCCGCCATGCGCCTGGCGGGGACCAACGAGAGGATTCTCACGCTGGAGGAGTGTCTCGAGCACCTCGACGGCAGGACGCCGCTCCTTTTGGAAGTGAAGGATTTAAGCACCTTCAGCAGCTTCCCCGAGCAGGTTATGTACCGCATGCGTCAATACAAGGGCGAATATGCTCTGCAATCGTTTAATCCCTTTTACGTGTATAAATTCAAACAGCTTGCGCCCGACGTGCTGCGCGGACAGCTGGCGATGAGTATTTTTTCGCCCGACGTGCTTATTTCGTGCAGGGATACGCTGGAGGAATTTGACGTGTCGCCCGAGATTTTTGCCCGCGAGGGAGGCCTTTCCCGCAGGCAGGTGAAAGAAGCCGTGCGGTGCTCACCTGGACGATCCGCACCCAGGCGGAAGCGGAGCGCCTGCGGCCCTGGGTGGATAACATGATCTTTGAAAATTTCCGCCCCGAAAAATCGTTCAATTGAAAACCCGTTTTATAAAAGAAACCCTACGAGAGAAGCCCTTCCGAAGAGTCGGAAACGGCTTCTTTTTACGTTTGGAGATAAAATTGTAAAAAATATGGAAAATTTTTCATTTCGCTATGGACAAGAAGGATAAAGTGTGGTAAAATATCGGGAAACAGGGGCCCGTCTGTTTGCGCCGCGATATAAAAAGTAAGACAAAAGGGCATACTGGTACATAGGAGAAAGATTATGAAAATAGGAATGTTGACCAGCGGCGGGGATTGCCCCGGGCTTAACGCCGTAATGCGCGCGTTTGCCAAATACGTCTGTTCCCATATAGAGGACGTGAAAATTTTCGGTTTCCTCAACGGCTATACGGGATTGATCGAAAACGAGTACGAGATTCTTGCGGAAAAGGATTTCGAGCCTCTTCTCCTCGCGGGAGGAACCGTGCTCGGCAGCAAGCGCCAGCCCTTTAAGCAGATGACCGTCTCCGACGGCAACAATCGCTCCAAGCTGGACAAAATGAAAGAGACGTACGAAAAGCTGGGGCTGGACTGTCTCGTGACGCTGGGCGGAGCGGGGACGCACAAGACGGCCGCGCTGCTCTCCTCCGAGGGGTGCAGGGTCATCGGTCTGCCCAAGACGATCGACAACGACATCTGGGGCACGGACGTCACCTTCGGGTTTTCTTCGGCAATGGAGATCGCCACGGAATGTATCGACCGCATGCACAGCACGGCGGCCAGCCACGGCCGCACCATGCTGGTGGAGGTCATGGGCAACAAGGTGGGCTGGCTGACCTTATACGCGGGGCTGGCGGGCGGCGCGGATATGATTCTCATACCCGAAATTCCCTACGACGAGGACGCGGTGGTCGAGTTTCTCGAAAAGCGCAGAAAAGAGGGCGCGAGATACAATATCGTGGCGATCGCGGAAGGCGCCTTAAGCGTCGGGGAAGCGTCGCTCAAGCGCAAGGAAATGGCGGCCTTGCGCGCCTCGCGCGGGGAAACGACGGCCACGGAACGCCTGGCGCGGGCAATAGAGGCGCGGACGGGCGTGGAGACGCGCACGCAGGTGATCGGTTACCTCCAGCGCGGAGGCTCGCCCAACGCTTACGACCGCGCGATCTGCACTCTGATGGGAAGCTATGCGGGCGAGCTGGCCGAAAGGAAAAAATTCGGCGTCACCGTGGCCATGGCGGGCGGAAAGATTACCTATAATTCTCTCGCGGACATCGCGGGAAAGACCAAGAGCGTTCCTCCGACCCACCAGCTGGTGAGGGCGGCGAAGGCGGTGGGGATAAGCTTCGGAGAGTCGGCGCTTTGAATTTGCAACGAAAAGGAGAACGGTTTATGAAATACGCGATTATAGATATCAGTTCCAGCAGTATTTCCCTGCTGGTGGCGGAGGGCGAAAAGACGTTTGACGTGCTGTTGAGAGAACGGGAAAACATATCGATCCTGCACTATATGGAGGGGAAAAATCTCTCCGAGCGCGGCGTGGAGAGGCTGGCGGAAAACCTCGAGAAAATGAAGGAAATCTGCCGCAAGACGGGGGTGGTCAAGTGCTACGTCATCTCTACCGCGTCCATGCGGAATTTTGAAAATTTCGAATGGGTCGCCGAGGAGCTTAAAAAACGCGCGGGCGTCAACGTCAACCTGCTGGACGGCGAACGGGAAGCCTATTGCGATCTCGTCTCCAACGAGCGTTATAAGACGCTGGACAGGGCGTTTTTGGTCGATATCGGCGGCGGCAGCATCGAGATATGCGATCTCACGAGAGACGGTCCCGACGCGCTTACGTACCTTGATTTTGGGCCAATTCAGCTGAACGGAAAATTTGTTAAAAATATTCACCCCGACGAAAAGGAGGCGAAAGAGATAAAAAAATACGTCAAAAAGACGCTGAAGAAAACCTCGCTTCCCGATAAGGGCAGATTTGCGACGGCGGTGCTGGTGGGCGCCACCAACCGCGCGGTTTACGACGTCTATCTCGAGTACTGCGACGAAACCGAGCCCGCGGGCGAAAAGCTTATCGAATACGACAAGCTGAAAAAGCTTTGCAGGCACCTCGTCCGCTCGTCCGACAGGAGCATGCTGGTGCTGAAAAACGCGCCCGAAAAGATTTATACCCTGACGACGGCGGCGGTTATTCTGCGCGCGATATTAAAGCATTTCGGGGTGGCGAATATCGTCGTGTCCGATTTCGGCGTCAAAGAGGGGTATCTCGCCCTCGCGGCGGGCGGAGAAGCGGAGGGGGAGCTTTCCCCGCTCGACGAGATCGTCGCGCCCGCGCCCGCCGTTTATGCGGAAGAAAAGAAAAAGGGTAAAAAATCTGAGGCGGCTTCGGACGAAAAGGGAAAAAACGGCAGGAAATCGGCCGCGCTCCCGAAAGAAAAAAACGGCAGGAAATCGGCCGCCTTTACGGAAGAAAAAAAGAATAAAAAGTCACCGACGCAAGGGGAAGAGAAAATAAAAACCGATAAAAAAGCCGTCGCGGAGGAAAAGAAAAGCAATAAAAAGTCCGCGGCGTCCGCGGAGAAAAAGACCGTGGAAAAGGAGGAATGACCGTGGCGAAGAAGGAGGGCGAAACCGCCTTTGTAAAAGGTATCTACTGTAATAGGGAATATTCCTGGCTGCAATTTAACCGCCGCGTTCTCGACCAGGCGTGCGATCTCACCAATCCGCTGCTGGAACGCTGTAAATTTTTAGCGATATTCTGCTCGAACCTCGACGAATTTTTTATGGTCCGCGTAGGCAGCCTTCTAAACGAAAGCAAGTTGGACCCCGTCGCCCGCGAGAACAAGACGGAGCTGACCGCTCAGGAGCAGGTAGAAGGTATTTTGGCCGAGACGAAAAAGCTGTATCAGGAGTGTTCCGTCGCTTTTTCCCGCCTAAAAGCGGAACTTGCGAAAAACGGCATGAGGATATTGCGGCCGTCCGAATTGACGGTGCGCCAGCGCACGCGCTGCGAAGCGCACTTTTTCGAGGCGGTGCTGCCCTTGCTTTCGCCTATGGTGCTCGACTCGAAGCACCCGATGATCCGCTTTGAAAACACCCATCTTTATATGATGTTCGAGCTGGAGCGGGAGGGCAGGGATATGTTCGGGGTAATGGCGATTCCGCCCGCCGCCGAACGGTTGTATCGCATAGAGGGCGGAAAAAAGATCAATCTGATCGCGGTGGAGGATCTGGTGTCCGAATTCGGGTACCATGCGTTTCCGGGCTATACGGTGAAGGGGAAGGCGCTGATCCGCGTGACACGCAACGCCGATTTCGACACCAACGTGGACGACGCCGACCTCGAACACGACTTCGATTTCTCCAAGTACATGAAACGAAAGGTGGAGCTTCGTTCGACGCTGGACGCCGTGCGGGTGGAAACGGATAAAAACAGCGATACGATCCGCGCTTTCGTGCTGAAAAATCTCGATTTGAAAAAATCCTACTGCTTTAAGGCAGAGCATTATCTCGATTATAAATTTTTGTTTTCCCTGGGCAAGTATTTTCCCGAGGAAAAGCTGGCCGTCCTCAAATATCCGCCTTTCAGGGGGCGCGTCGCCGCCGACCTGCTTCCGCCCGTCAAGCTCGTCAAACGGGTGCGAGAAAGGGACGTGTTTCTCGCGTACCCCTTCGATTCGATGGAGCCGCTTATCCGATTGCTCAACGAGTGCGCGGACGACCCCCGCATCGCGGCGATCAAGATTACCATTTATCGGCTCGACAATCATTCGCGGATCGTAGAGGCACTGAAGCGCGCCAGCGAAAACGGCAAGGAAGTGACCGTCGTCATCGAGCTATGCGCCCGTTTCGACGAGGAAAACAATATGTATTACGCGGGGATTTTGCAGGAGGCGGGCTGCACGATCATCTACGGCATGCAGAATTATAAGGTACACTCTAAGATCGTTTCCGTACTGCTCAGCGAAAACGGAGAAATCGAATACATCACGCACCTGGGTACGGGAAATTACAACGAGAGTACCAGCAGGCAATATACCGATCTCAATATCATCACCGCGGACAGGGCGATCGGGGAGGACGCGGCGGCGTTTTTCAGAAATATCGCCATCTGCAACACCGATTATCATTACGACAGACTTTTGATCGCGCCGCAGGGATTGAAAAAGGGGCTCCTGAAGTGTATCGACGAACAGATTGAGCTGGCCGCCGCGGGCAAGCCCGCACGGATTGTGGCGAAGATGAATTCGCTTACCGATAAACAAATGATCGATAAGCTTTATCAGGCGGGAAAGAGCGGCGTCAGGATTTCGCTGATCGTACGGGGGATTTGCTGCCTGATGCCCGGGATACCCGGAGAGACGGAGAATATCCGCATAATTTCTATCGTCGGCAGGTTTCTCGAACATTCGCGGATTTATTGTTTCGGCGAGGGAAAGGAGCGGAAAATGTATATTTCCAGCGCCGACCTTATGACGCGCAATACCGATAAGCGGGTGGAGATTGCGACGCCCGTGCTGGATAAAAAGATCGAAGGAAAAATTTATCGCATGCTGGAAGTGATGCTGGCGGATAACGTCAAAGCCCGCGTTCTTCTGCCCGACGGCAGTTATAAAAAGACCGAGCAGGTGGGAGAAAGCGTCGATTCGCAAAACGAGTTTCTGCTAAATCCCTGAAGAGAGGGGCCGACGAATAATTTTTTCGTCGGCCCGTACTTTACGTAAAGGAAAGGGGACAAATTTTTTAATTTTGACATAAAAAGCTTTGACAAGCACGGAAAAATATGCTATAGTATTATAGCATCTTAAAGAAACGGTTCGGGCCATGCAGAAGTACCCAAGTGGCTCAAGGGGCTCCCCTGCTAAGGGAGTAGTATGGGATAACCGTAGCGCGGGTTCAAATCCCGCCTTCTGCGCCAAATTGAAAAACGGTCGTTTTTAAGGATAAAACCTTAAAAATTGGCCGTTTTTCTTTGTTTTTACGTGTGCATACGTTTGCGTTTGAGTGGGTTTTGTTACCAAACTATGTTACTAAATTTATCCTAATTTTTCTACAATAGCGCGTTTATCTGTTTCATACATATGTCCGTAAGTTTTCGTTACCTGTTCGACGGTATCGCCTATCAAATCGGCGACTACCATTAAATTGGCGCCTAAATGAATGAGCATAGACACATAGGAATGCCGAAGGTCATGAATTCGGATAGGATTCATTTCAGCTTTTTTGCAATAGTAAAGAAAATTTCTTCTCAACGTATTATCGGCTATCGGTTTCTCGCCGCCGAAAAAGAACGGTGAAGCTCCTTTGTAAATGCTTAATTCCTTTTTGACGGTAGGACATATCGGAACTTCTTGAATTTTATCGGCTTTTGTAGAGGTTACGGCAAATGTAGCTTCACCGAATGTTTTTCTTGTTACGGATTTATCAAATACAATCGAATCTCTTTTTATATCTTCGGGTGAAAGTGCAAAAATTTCTCCCTTTCTACGACCTGTAAAAAATAGAAACGTAAAAAATGCGTGATACATTGGATTATCGACAACCGATAAAAAATGTTCAAATTCTTCACGCGTCCATATCTTCATTGTCTGTTTGGGCGCACGGCGTTTCGGTTTTTTAACTTCACTTAAAGCGGTTTTTATTCCGTATCTGCTTTCACACCAAGCAAGGAAAGTAGAAAAGTGCGATCGAATACTACAGAGATATTTATAGGAATAATATTGCCCATTTCGAGGATTTTTTGTTTTCCATAATTCGTCTTGCCAGTGATACAATTCTTCTTTCGTAAGGTCTTGTATTTTAGAGGATTCGTATTTATTCAAAATGAATATACGAAAAATATTTTGCTTTGCATAGATTGAACTGTCTTTGTTTTGATTAAAGAGAGCCGAGAGATACTCACGTATCAAGTTTCCGACGAGTAAATCCTCTTTTTGGGGATTCTTCTTTTTTATAGGGTTATTCTTTACGAGTTCGCACTTTGAAGTGACAAAATCCGTATAGGCTTGTTTTGCCAAGGTCTTATTGGCGTACCCTGAAAGCTTCTTTTGCTTCTCAATGCCGTCCAGCGTGACGATACGGAAAACCACGTCATACACCTTTCCCCGCCGTGTCATGCGTTCCTGTAAAGAATATTTCGTTGATGATATGTAATACTCGACCATATATAACACTCTTTTGCATAGTAATTATGTATCTTCATCGTCGGACAGGTGTTTTGACTTTTTTTGCGTGGAAAGCAATTTTTTATCGGAGGAGTTCAACGGAGAGACGACTGGACGACCAATAGCTTTTTCAATGCTTTTGCGCGCTTCTTTCGTTGCGGTTCCTCCCTTTTGGGCGATTTTTCGATTTTCATCAAGCCCATAAGGTTCTTCTTGTTGAGAAAGCGTTGTTGTAGTGGCTTCGGCAAGCATATTGAAAATAAGCTCCAAATCAGTCATATTATCACGCAGACTTTCTTTTTTTAAGCCTTTCAACTTTTTATATTCTTTAACGGTATATCCGCTCCACGCTTTTGTCATTTCATTTGTAAGAATTGCGTATTCCATGCTGGTTTCTATTCCTCGTGACTGCCATTCATCAGTAAGATTATGCCGCACTTCGATTGAACGCATACGCTGTTTTATCCAATCGTCGGAATACCCTAACTGTTTATAATATTCCCGCCCTCGCGTAATTGCTTTTTCAGGATCGGCGATTTCGTCCAAGCGTTCTGAGCCGATTTGCGCCAACCAAGTTTTGAACGGTTCGGCTTTCGGAGAGGGGATTGACTGAACGAGACGTAAAACCCCCTTGGTATTGAGTACATCTGTTTTATAATATTTTCCGTCGGACGACTGCATTTTCAGTTGTCCGATTTTTTCGGACAACTGACTTCCTTCGGCTTTAAGCTTTCGTTTTAAATCATTCCAATACTTTCTGGGCTGTGTGGATTCGCTTAAAATTTCCACTACATCTACAACAGAAAAATACCAATCTTCCTCATCGGCATTCCAAACTGTACGTACTTTTTTGTCGTTGAAAATTTGTAACTTTGTAGTCATATTATTTTCCATTATAATAATCCTTTACATTGATAACATTCTACCGCTTTATGAAGGGTATCGATATCCACATCTAACAGCTCCGCGATTTCCTCGTCGTTGGAGCCTTTTTTTATTGCCTCTTGCAGCTCGGCAAAGGGGACTTGTAATATGTAGGAAGCCTCCTGCGCTTTATACTCGGCTTTAGCGATATTACAGCGTTTGAGAGGCTCTGCGCAGTATTGGAACGGGTAAAAAGCTTGAGTTGCGCAATGGCCGAGTTCCTCCGAATATACCTGCTTTAATTCTCGGTTGCACTCTATTTTAGAATGGTCTATGACAATAACGGAATTATTGTTATTGTTAATAGAAAAAGCTTTTTTGTTTTTCAAATGCCAAAAGTAAGTGATGATATTCAATTCTTCCGCGATAGAAGATAACCCCTCAAACGTCATATAGCGACCTCACAGCCCTTACAAATTGTAGCGGTTTTTATTCTATGGGTATTATAGCACAATAAATATGACAAACGTACGCCTATATTAAAAGGTTTTTTGTGAAATTTTTAATTTATTTATCGGATTTTTTCTTTTTGAGAAATTCCATAAACTTAACGACGTCGTCTATATCTTCCTGCGAAAGGTCTTTTGCGCCCTCATAAAAAGCGATAGGGAGGTCTTTGTACTCATCGGGAATGCGAAGCTCGGGATTGGGAATATCCGAGTTTCCCAAAAGATAATCCACGGAAACATCGAAGTAAGAGGCCAATTTTTTCAACGTTTCACTATCGGGTTCAGCTATTGCTTTTTCCCATTTTCCAACTGCTTGTTGTGAAACATTGACGATTTTTCCCAGCTTTTCTTGGGAGACGCCTGCCTTTGTTCGAAGTTCTTTTAGTCTCTCTGCTATCATAAAAAACCTCCAAGTTGTTACTTACTATTATTTTACAACATATTGTTGTTTTTTACAAGAGAAAAAATATAAAAATTTACGAAAAAAAAGTGTAAAAACTCTTGACAACAACTCGAGGTTGTGTTATACTGTTCTTGTAAATCACAACAGGAGGTTGTTATGCTACAGGAATTGCTTGAAAAAAATCAAATCACACAGCAGGCTCTCGCTGAAAAACTAAACGTATCGCAACAAGCTGTTTCAAAATGGAATAAGCGAATAAGTACGCCTAATCCAAATCAAATAGATAAGATATCAAAAGTCTTACAAGTGCCTATCGCTGAAGTCGTAGCTTGCTTTACGGAAAAGAAAGAGGAGGGCTGATCATGCCCAAAGAAAAAGAGCAGACAACCATAAGATTGCCTGCGGAATTGAAAGAAATTTTAATTAAGAGAGCTGAAAAAAGGGGTTATCCGATTACTACACTTTTAATAGAGATTTTTAGCGATTATCTTGATCTTCAAAATATTGAGAAAGAATAAACTCAATTTCGCGCCCGATAGAACGCTTGTCTTTATTAGCGGCTTCTTCAATCTTTGCGAAAAGCTCCTTTTCAATACGAAGGGTAAAACGCTTATCGCTTTCGCGGGTGTAAGTATCTTTTTCGGACATAAAAACCTCCTGACGATTATTTGACGTCATTATAACATAAAAAATATGAAAAATCAAGGAAAAAGTCCCTCAAAATACTTGACGTCAAAAATAATACGTGATATAATAGGGACAAATGGAGGTGACGTCAAAAATATGACAAACAAAAAAGATGAAAGAGTAAGGTTTACTTTTAGGTTGCCACAAGAACTCATGGAAAAAATAAAGCAAGCGGCAAACAAACAGGGAATATCCCTGAACGCGCAAATCCTGCAAATTTTGTGGGAATGGAAAAAGAAAGAGGAGGGCTGACATGACGTACGCAATGCGGGAAGAAATATTCAGTAAGGAGTATCTGTCGATTGAAGACATTCAAGAGCTTCTCGGCATGAGCTATGACGACGCCGCAAGGACAATACGTAATATCAAGCGCAGAACGGATCGGCTCGGTATTCGTGGAAAACTTCACGTGCAGGATTATCTGGACTATTTCCAAATCCCGCCTGACAGATATGTAAAGCCGATGGAAGCAGAGGAATAAAGGCCTTGGGCGAAAGGAGAAAGATTTGTAAAGAAAAAAGAAGCCGCGCCCTAAATTCACGACTTCTTTCTCACAGGTTTTTTAGCTACGCTTTGCAGTTCCCCTCAGGGTAACGCTTCCCCTTGCGAAATGAAAAAGGACTTTCATTTATGCTGACGCTGCATTGGCGAGGGAAACAGAGTATTTTAGGATTCCTCTTTCTTTAAGCCGTATCACTTTAAGCAGGTGTGAACTGCTTTTAATGTAACAGCCCTTTAGCTGATACGCTTACGGTAGCAACGGGCAAATTCAAAAGTTTGGTCAATGTGGTGTCCTCCCAAATGGATTTGCCTGTTAAGGCTACCTATTTATAAACATCAATTTATATTATTAAACAATGGAGGCAAAAATGAAAAAAAGGAAAGCGCTATTAAAGTTGCTGATCGACAAAGGGATTACACAAACAGAACTTGCAAAAAGAGTAGGAATAAGTTTTCAAAGCGTAAATCGCTGGATGACGGGAAAAAGTAATCCATCTTACGTGTATATTCCGAAAATAGCAGAGGCGTTAAGTATAACGGAAAAAGAAGTAATCGCATGCTTTAAGAGCGAAGAATAAAGCCGATAGGCGAAAGGAGAAAGAGATGACAGAAATAAAAGAAGTCCTCGAAAAGCACAGAAAGTGGCTGACTGACGAGGAGGGCGGTGAATGCGCAGACCTTAGCTGCGCAAACCTTAGCGGGGCAAATCTTAGCGAGGCAATATACAATGAACATACGGCTTTTTTTGCGCTGTGCTGTCCCGAAGAGGGCTCGTTTGTCGGCTATAAGAAAGCGGGCGGGAAAATTGTAAAATTGCAGATACCGAAAACAGCGAAACGGTCAAGCGCGACAAGTCGCAAATGCCGTTGCTCGAAAGCGAAAGTCATCTCTATAACGAATACGGACGGGAGCGAGAGCGGTCTTGAAAAGGTGGATTCGGACAGAGACGCGAGCTTCGTTTACGAAGTGGGGAAAACGGTATCGGTAGATAACTTCGACGAGAACCGCTGGAACGAATGTTCGACGGGAATCCACTTCTTTATTACCAGAGATGAAGCGGTAAGGTATAACTGAAAAAAGCAGGCGGAAGCCTGCAGGGAGGAGAGAATGAAACCAATCTATTATGCAATATTTGCGATAAACGGATTTACGGCTTTAATTTGGATATTATTCTTCGTCAACGCATTTATACGCAATCGTTGTATTGACAAGGCGTTTAGAGAATTTTCGCCCATACGTAGATGCTCTTTGAAAATTAAGGATGACAGTCTCTCCTTGGTTGGGAACACACTCGAAGAAAACGACAACCCCAAAGACATAGGAAAAGGGCGGGGTGGTAATGGAGATAGAAAATAAAGCCTATCCGACATTAAATAGAACGCCCGTCAATTATGAGAGCTTCCCTGCGACTGTGGAAGCGGTAGCAGAGTATTTCGAGGAAATAGACGAGCGAGCGAAGAAAGTCCCGCAGAACGTAAAAGAGCGGGCAAAAAGAGCGTCGCAGTATATTATAGCGCAGGAGATAGCGAAAATCGCAAGGGAGGTAATTTGAAATGTTACATAGCGATAATTTGGAAAACGGAATGATTAAGTTTTGGGAGAAGGTAGAGGACGAGGAGACGGGCGAAACGTGGGAAAGAGAAGTTCCCACCTGCCACTGCTCGGAATGTAACAGGGCGATTTATGCCGAGGATAACTGTTACGTGTTCCCGAAAATGTACGCAGATGTGCCGTATATCCTTTGCGAGGATTGTATAGACAGTTACGCAGCATACGGCCGAGAAGCGGCGAAAGCGTTGACGAAAGCGGCACGGGAGGCGCGGAAAGCGGTATGAGGGAAGAAACAAAGGAAACGGGTGTAAAGCTGACGGGAGACATTAAAGAAGTTACGGAAGATTTACGCAGACACCGTGGATTAACTTTATGGGAATATATTCGATTGAAGCGGTTGGAGAGCGCGGAGAAATCCGCACTTGAAGAAATCTGTCGGAGGGAAGGGATATGACGTTATACGAAATCGACGCGGAGATAGAGGCGTGTATCGACGGAGAGACGGGCGAAGTCCTTGACTATGAGAAGCTGGACGGGTTGCAGATCGAGCGGGACAAGAAAATCGAGAATATTGTATTTGCTATTGAGAATACGGAGCACGATATCGCGGGCTTGAAAGAGCAGGAAGAAATCTTCAAAGCGCGTCGGAAAGCGGCGGAGAAGAAGCTGGAGAGCTTGAAAGGATATCTCTCGTATGCGTTGCAAGGACAGAAGTTCGAGACTGTACGGGCGAAAGTGACGTTCCGAAAGAGTGAAGCGGTAATTGTGGAGGACGAAGCAAAAGTCCCCAAAGAGTATTGGACGGAAAAGGTAACGGAGGGGATAGATTTAACGGCCGTAAAGGACGCCTTAAAAGCGGGTAAGAGCGTGAGTGGAACGAGGGTTGAGGAAAGATATAACCCGCAGATAAACAGCGTCAGGAGGGCGGAGATATGACGATCTATGAAAAGCTGTCGGCGATACAGTCAGAACTGAAGGCGCCGAAAAGTCAATATAACTTATTCGGGAAATATAACTATCGGAATTGCGAGGATATTCTGGAAGCGGTAAAGCCGTTGTGCGGGAAATATAAAGCAGTATGCACGATCGGAGACGAAGTGACTTTGATCGGAGAAAGGTATTACATAAAAGCAACGGCGCGGCTGATAGACGTAGAAAGTCCCGCGGACAAAGTAGAAAACACGGCTTATGCGCGAGAAGAAGCGGAAAAGAAAGGAATGGACGGAAGTCAGGTAACGGGAGCAAGTTCTTCATATGCGCGGAAATACGCCTTAAACGGGCTGTTTGCGATAGACGACACGAAAGATAGCGATACAACGAATACAGGCGGCAAGGAAGCGGCGAACGCGGCGCAGAAGCCGAACCAGACGGCGGAACCTGTAAGGAAAGCAGATGAGTTCAAACGGTTGACGAAAAGCGAGCTGGTGCAGGTTTACGGGGTAAAGAACGCAGAAGCAACGCTTGCGGCGTTGGAAAAGAAACTTGGCGTCGCGTTTAAGGATTGGGACGCGGAAACGACGGAAAAAGTGCGCGAAACCCTCGAAAAGATGAAGAAAAAGAATACCGAGGAAATGGAAAAATATCGTAACGAACCAGATGACGATTTACCGTTTTAAGGAGCGGAAATGATAAAAGGAAAGATAATCGATATAAACGCAGACGGAAGCGCGATAATTCAAGCACCGATAGACCCGTACATATTGACGCACCGAAAGGTGAAAGAATGTTATGTAGATTTTATCGACAGCCGCCCGCTGTCTGATAAGCAAAGGCGAATGTGCTATGCGCTGACAAATGCGATTGCGGATTGGGCGGGATATACGCGAGAGATGATGCACCTTGATCGGAAATTTGAGTTTACGAAAGAACGCGCGGAAGAATTTCCCGAGTTGACGGAGAAGCTGTTCTCGCTCTCAACTGCATCAATGACAGTTATTCGAGCGTATCAGAAATTCCTAATAGAATTTATTTTAGACAACGATATCCCGCTGAAATTTCCACTGTTGGACTATGTGGACGATATCGCAAACTATACGTACATGTGCCTTATCCATAAAAAATGCTGTATTTGCGGCAGGAGGGCAGACTTGCACCATATAGACGCGATCGGAATGGGGAACGACAGGACGGAAGCGCATAACGAGGGGAGAGAGGTAATGAGCCTTTGTCGGGAGCACCATACGGAGATACACACGATAGGCAAGGCAGCGTTCATGGAGAGATATCACCTCGAAGGCGGGGTGACTGCAGATAATACGATCTGCAAAATTTACGGGTTAAAGAGGTAGGATATGTCGAAAGCCAAAGGGTTTACATTTTTTGAAAATTACTATGAGAGTATATCCGATCCCGAAAACGGTTTAACGGACGAACAGCGCGGGTTGATATATAACGCCATAATTACGTATGTGTTCACGGGAAAATTGTTGGAATTAAAAGGCGTGTGTCGTGGATTTTTCAATCTGATTCGCCCTTCGCTGGACGTTTCTCGTTCACGTTCGGATAGCGGAAGCAAGAAAGCAAACGCGGAAGAAACCGACGTGAAATCGGAATCAAACGAACAACAAACGGAAAACAAAAGGGAAACAAAAGACGATTTCTCGCCTTTCTTTGAGAACGATAAGAACGAACAAGAAAGAGAATATAAGAACAAGAACAAGAATAAGAAGAACGAACAAGAAAGAGAAGAGGGTGCAGGGGGAGGAGAAAACCATTTGAGCGCGTCGGAGAACACGGAGAGATCGTTCGTTCAGGAAAAGTTTTTTAAGGAACACCCCGAGATAGAGGTTGACAACTATCCCGCATGTTTGGCGAGTGAGATCGATTTTGAGGTATTGAGTGCGGAAATCTCGAAAAGCGCGTACCTACGTGGCACGAGGTCGTTTGCGTGGATATGCAAGAACTATCGTAAAATCGCGCAGGGTCAATACCGAGACTATGCAAAAAGCGCGTTCCGCGGAAAAGGAACGGTCGTTGAGGATAAGCGGGCGAAAAGCACGAAAGAAGAGCTGGACGCGGCGTTTGAGGAATAGGAGGTAAAGCTATGCAGCTGACGGTACGTGAAACGAGGGCGCGGGAGCTGTTCTCGCTGTTATTGAGAGGAGCGGGGACGGAGCCGCAAAGGCAGGAATATATCGCCCGTTATCAGGAAGAAGCGGAGCGGAAAATGGGCAAACCGTTATTCGAGCTGACTGCGGAGGAGTTCGAGCAGTACAAAGCTTTGGAGGAAAATCTTTCTTTCGGCCGCTTGGAGGGGTACAAATGCCGCCTGTGCCGAAATAAGGGCTATACGGTGGTGCGTGAAGGGATTTATACGATCCACCGTGCTTGCAGTTGCATGACTCGGAGAAGCCACGGAGAAGTCTCGGAAGAGCAGCGGGAATTTGAAAATTTGCTTACGACGCGGACGTTTGAGAATTTCAAAATCAACAGCGAATGGCAGAAAGATATGCTCAGGCGAACAAAAGCGTGGACGCGGCAGACGGAATACCCGTTTCTCTACATAGGCGGAAAGACGAGTACAGGAAAAACGCATTTAGCGATAGCGGCGCTGTACTCTCTTATGCAGCGGGGCTTTGCAGGGAAATATGTCTCCTGGCGTAAAGAGTCTCGGGATCTGAAAATGCGCATGACGGAATACGGGTATTACGATTCGAAACTGAAGGCGTTGAAAACCGCGACGGTGCTGCTGATAGACGATTTTTTATGGCAGCCGAACGGAGCAATGCCGTCGGACGAAGATTTTCGCTTGGCGAAAGAAATCATCGACGCAAGATCGAATATGAGGCTGATGACGATATTCACTTCGAATTACACGTTACGCGATTTGACCGAAATCACGGAAGAAATCGGGAGTCGGATATATCAGGCATGCGGCTCGACAAAGAATTTTGTGCTAACAGTTGGGAAAGAGGCGAAAAACTATCGAATGCAGATACAGCCGACTCTGATGGAAATCGAAGAGGAGAACCCGTTTGAGGGAGGAGCAAGGCCGTGACGCAGAATGAACAAGTATTGAAACACCTGTTAGATAACAAAAAAATCACGAGTTTAGAAGCGGTAGAACTGTACGGGATTATGCGGTTAGGGGCGCGGATATACGACCTGAAAAAGCAAGGTTATCCGATAAAGACTTACTTGCGGGTCGGGAAATCTCGTAACGGGGAAAGCATGGTATTTGCGGAATATCGGCTGGAGCGGGTAGAAGAAGCGCGGAGGCGGTGGAGATGAAATTCGTCATAGAGGGTCGCCCGCAAGGCAAAGCTCGGGCGCGGACATTCTACAATAGTCGGTTAGGCAAAATGCAAAGTATAACTCCTGAACAGACAAGAAGCTATGAGGATTTAATCCGTTGGAGCTATAAAGCGGCGGGCGGTACATATCTGGGGAAAGGGCAGTTTACGGTGGCTATAAGAGCGATATACGAGGTTCCCGCGTCTTATCCCAAGAAGAAGCGAGAAGCGGCGCTGAGGGGCGAAATACGGCCTTGCGTGAAGCCTGACGTGGATAATATCACAAAGGTTGTCTTGGACGCATTGAACGGGGTTGCGTATCTTGACGACAGCGGGGTGATAGCCGTGACGGTAGAGAAAGAGTACGGAGTCGCCGCGCGGGTGGAAGTGGAGATATTATAGATAAAATCGCGCTACGATTGCAGAAACGGGTCTAAATTGAACGATATATAGAAAGTCGATTCCTATATCGAGGAAAAGAAAAACGTTTAATGTAGGCGAAATGAAAGCGTAATCAGCCGTGCGCGGGTTGAAATAAAAAAGAAAAAGGAAAACAGTTAAGTTTTGCGAGATAGAGCAAAACGGAAAAACAAGGCTGATACCCGAAAGCCGTCCGCGCACATGGACGGGAAGTAGGGAAAGGAGACAGAATGAAAGCGATATTAATGAGCATACAACCGAAATGGGTTACAATGATTGAATACAGGAAAAAGACGATAGAGGTCAGAAAGACAAGACCGAAGATAGAAACGCCGTTTAAGTGTTATATCTACTGTACATTCCCGCAAAAGCCCGTATATGATATTTGGATAAACAGAGGAACGGAAAACAGGTTTTTAGGAAACGGGAAAGTCGTCGCCGAGTTTGTGTGTGACATGATAGAAGATTTTCAAATTAAAGGTGCGTTGGGCGTGCGCTTTAAGCGGTTTACCGCTCTTTACGAAACATGTTTGAAAGTAAAAGAAATGAGGGACTATGCGGGTAATAGCCCTATACTTTACGGCTGGCATATCTCGGAATTGAAAATCTACGACAAGCCGAAAGAGCTTTTTGAATTTAGAAAGCCGTGCCCGATAAATATTAAAAATTGTCCACGTTGTAAACTTTATTCTCGGCACAGCGGACAATGCGCAAATATTGTAATCCGCCCGCCACAAAGTTGGTGCTATGTCGAAGAATTGGAGGACTGACATGACAAAGCAAGAGCTTGAAGAAGTATATAATCGTTTATCAAAAGAGCGTGATATATTTGACGGAAACCGATTTTATATACAAAAAGAGATCGGAGAGATAGTAGATGTATTTAATAGCGGGATAGCGGAAGAAAGTGATTACAACAAAGGCATAAAAGAGTTTTTAGAATTTCTTGTACCGCTGTTAAATAAGGGGTTAAGATTAAAAATCCCCGAAATTAAGCCCGAAAAAGAATGTAAGGTCATGATTTTCAAAGGAGGCAAGGATTGAAATGGAAAAGGAAAAGAAAATCGAAGAATTGGCGGAAGCGATATATAAAAGCGGGGTGGCGATTGAGGGTACGGATATAGCTTTTGGATTATATGATACTGATACTCATTTCCACCGAATGGCGGCGAAGTTATATGACGCGGGCTACGGAAACGTAAAGGAAGCGGTAAAAGAGTTTGCGGAACGGGTGAAAAAGAGAATCGAGATAGATAAATATACTCCTGAAATAACAAAAGATTATGACGAAGAAGATAAAAATAATTGCGAGTACTATAATTTGGGCTTAAATCACGCTCAAATAATTATTGATTTTTTCGTCAAGGAGGTGCGCGGTGAGTGAACAGGTTGAAGAAGATGTGTTGAGCAACGAGTTTTATAAAAGCCTTATTAGAGACTGTGGAAAATATATTATCGATTGCCCGAAAAAAAACGGTAGTAATATAAAAGACTGCGAAGTATGCAGAATAAAATATGTGGCGCGTAAGGCGTACGAACAATCGCGGAAAGAAACGTTTATGGAAATCATGGAAATGTTGCGGTTCGGCTATGAATTGCCGATAGACGATATCGCAAGGGAAATGGCCAAGGAATATGGAGTGGAGGTGTGCGGTGACTAAAAGCGGATTTATAGAAGATATGATATTACTTATTAGGCAGGCAGAGTCCGAGGCGTTGAAAAATAATATACAAGCAAATACAGTAATATTAAATAATAAAAAGTTTGGAAAGATAAAACCGTTTTATATCGCCCAGGGGGCTTTACCGCCAATGATATGTGGGTTAGAAATAAATCTATCAAACGAATTGCCGGAAGGTTATGATTTTTTAATTTATGAAAGCCCTATTACGGAAAGGGAACGGTTAATATCTGATACTCGGAAAGAAACGGCGCGGGAATGCTTGAAAATCCTGCACGGCATAGGAGGCTGCGACGCGACGGAGGAATGGAGCAAAGGCTTTGACGCGGCGATAGACGAGGCATATAAGGAAATCTCGGATAAATACGGAGTGACGGTGTTTGACGAGGAGGACGAGGAATGAGAGAGATATTATTCAGAGGAAAGCGGGTAGATAACGGCGAGTGGTTCTTCGGAAATCTCGATTTAAGACAATTCGGAGGAAGCTTTTATGCTTGCATTATTCATCAGCTCTCCATGTGGAAAACAACAAAATTTGAAGTCATTCCCGAAACGGTCGGAGAATACACAGGCTTGACGGATAAGAACGGGAAGAAGATTTTCGAGGGGGATATTATTCGAAGCAATTCAGAACGAGGGTATATCGAATATTATCCGAACGATTGTGCGTTTGACGTAGTAGATGACCACGGATTTTATTGGCTTATCAGCGAAATGTCAAATATCGAAGTTATCGGGAATATCCACGACAATCCCGAGTTATTGGAGGAGAAATCATGACAATACAAGACGTGGTAAGACAATGTAACTGCAAGTATGCCAAGATTGAAAACGGCGGTAGGGATAGCGTAACCTTTTGGCTTACGTGTAAATTGAAGTCTATATATACGGACAGTAAACATTGCGAAAAATGCGAGGAGAGGCAAAATGAGCAATAGAAAACCTTTACCTGCCGCGATACGAAAAATTGTCTATGAAAAGTATAACGGACATTGTGCGTACTGCGGCAAAGCAATTAAGTATAAGGATATGCAGGTCGACCATATTAATAGCGTTTACATGAAAGGTGAAGATAATGATATATCAAATTTAGCTCCTGCGTGTCGTTCGTGTAATTTTTATAAAGGTGCAATGACGGTAGAGGGCTTTCGTAGGCAACTCGGATTAATAGTAGAGCGATTAGAAAAAGTATTTATATATCGCCTTGCGCGTGATTATGGCTTGATTTCGGAAGACAAAAAAGATATTATATTTTATTTCGAGGAGAAAGAAAAATGAGCGAGTATAAGAGATTGACGCAATGGACGGAGAACGGTGCAAGTCTTGATTTAGGCGATCCAAAAAGCGATATGGAAGCTCGTCAAGCGTTAATGGTACAGTTTAAGAAAGCGTGCAATAAACTTGCCGAGTTGGAGGACAAACTCGAAGCGGGGACGTTGGTAGAGCTACCTTGCAAGGTGGGAGATACGGTGTATATCGTGGGTCGAATATTCGGACATAGAGAAGTTCGGAGATACGGTATTCATCGCTCGAGAAGCCGCGGAAGCGAGATTAAAGGAGCTGGAGAAATGAAAATACTTAAATATGGTATAAAATTTACAACGATTTGCGGGACTTGCAAAACTGAATTTTCGTTCACGAAAAGAAATATTAAACGCTTTCACGGTATTTCCGTGATAAAATGCCCGCTGTGTAAAGACTTAATAAGCCTGCAAGAATTAAGTAGGGAGGAGAAATAGACATGGCACAATGGCGAGAAAAGTGTGTGTATTGTAAGCACAGTGAATTATTCGCGGGTTATGTCGTATCATGTGACCTTGCGGAATGTGAGTATGAGTTTAACGATTTTACATACAGCAACAAAACGGAGGCTTTGCCGAAAGAGCGATGGCAGGCAAGCACTACAACAAAAATGGAGAACTAAAGAGCGTATGAAGCAAGGGCATTGGCTGACGATAGATAAAGCGTTCAAGGGTTACAAGAGAAATCTTGTAGCCCTGAAAAGCTATCCGTACCCATACGTTTCGGGAGTGGACTACTCAAAGCCGAGGGTAACGGGGGACGGATACACGAACGGACAGGCGCAGATGGTGATGTCGTGCATAGAGAAGAAAGACGATTTAGAGAAACAAGTGCGTCTGGTGGAAGAAGTCGTAAGATGGTTTGAAATCGAGGGCTACGGACGGGAAAGATACATAAAATATCGGTATTTCAAGGGCATGGGCGAATATCGGGCGTGCGACGAATTGGGGATATCCGATAGAACGGGCAGAAGATGGAAGCGCGACGTATTCGAGAAAGCGGAAGCGATCGGCATGAACATAGGTCTATTCGTATGAAAAAATGAAAAGCGGACACAATATGTCCGTTTTTTCCCGTTTTAGTATGATATAATGGTATCGTGGAAAAAGTAGATAGATTATATGAATGTATCTGCAGATAAAAACAAACGGAGGATTTTATGAAAAAGATTTTTGGAGTACAGGCAGAGATTAACCTGACAGCGGACGAGGAGATAGTACGTGGCCTCGGGAAAGGTATTCAAAACGGCTCGGTTGCTGTTATGGATATTATAAACGAGATCAAACCTGCGGTAAGTGAATGTCTCAAAAAGGCGCTTGCGAAAGACAATACTGACGATAAAGCGGCAAAATAATAAAAAATACTATAAGAAAGCCGTCGGCAGAGATGTCGGCGGTTTTGCTTTGAAAGGAGTTGAGGGTGCGTGGCGGATAAGTACGAAGAAACCGTAGAACCTAATTTAATATTGATCGAGAGATGGAAAAGAAACGGTCTTTCGGAGCGAGAAATCGCCGAAAAGCTCGGGATTTCCTATTCTACGTTTCGAGCCTATAAAAAGGAGAAATCGGCACTTTCGGCACACTTAAAAAAAGGGGCTGAAATCGTCGATACGGAGGTGGAAAACGCGTTGTTGAAGCGCGCGCTGGGATATAGTTTCACGGAAATAACTCGCGAACAGAGAGACGGAGAACTCACGATTACGAAAACAGTGGTAAAGGAAATACAACCCGACGTCACGGCGCAGATCTTTTGGCTGAAAAACCGCGCTGCGGACAAGTGGCGGGATAAACCCGTGGAAAGTCTTTCCGCAAGCGGATACGAACCCGTGAATATCCCCGCGGGATTGATAGCGCCGATATATTTCGACTTAAACCGACGAATAGACCAAGGCGAGATCGCGGAAGCCGTAATTAAAGGCGGTCGAGGCGGTTTGAAATCTTCGTACGTGGGTTTAAAAATTCCCGAACTGCTTATGCGTAATCCGTCCAGCCATGCGCTTGTGACACGGAACGTGGGTAATACAATCCGAGACAGCGTATATGCGCAGATCAAATGGGGGATAGAACAGCTGGGGGTGGCGGACAGATTCGAGTGTACGGTCAGCCCCATGCAGATTGTCTATAAGCCTACGGGGCAGATCATCTATTTCCGCGGTATGGACGATCCTTTGAAGATCAAGTCGATCAAAGTGCCGTTCGGATATATCGGTATTTTATGGTACGAGGAATTCGACCAATACGCAGGCGAGGAAGCGATCCGCTCGGTCAATCAGTCGGCGCTTCGCGGCACGGATGAAAAGGGCGAAAGCAAGACGATTAAATTTGAAACGTTCAACCCGCCCGCGACGGCGCAAAATTGGGCAAACCGCTATGTATTACAGCCGCGCAAGGGCATGACGGTTTTGCATACCTCCTATCTGGACGTCCCGAAAGAATGGCTCGGTCAGGCGTTTATTGACGAAGCGGAGACGCTGAAAGAGCTTAATCCGAAAGCGTACGAAAACGAATATCTTGGCGAGGTGACGGGCACGGGCGGGAATGTGTTCGAGAACCTGGAAATCCGTGAAATCACCGATAAAGAAATAGAAAATTTCGATCGCGTCAAACAAGGCCTCGACTGGGGCTATTATCCCGATCCTATGGCGTTTGTGCGGCTGAATTACGACAGCGCGCGGCGCACGATTTATATTTTCTGCGAAGTAAAACGGATCAAGACTTCGAACGAGGACGCGGCATCGGAAGTTTTGAACGCCTATAAAGAAACGTGTACGATCGCGGACAGCGCGGAAGAAAAATCGATCGCGTATTTCCGTTCGCAGGGCTACAACATGCGCGGCGCGGTCAAAGGCCCCGGGAGCGTAGAATACGGCATGAAATGGCTGGCGAGCCTGGTTAAGATCGTGATCGATCGCAGGCGTTGCCCCGAAACGGCAAAGGAGTTTGAAGAGTCGGAATACTTGAAGGATAAAGACGGCAACTACATCTCGGGATATCCCGACAAAAACAATCATTTCCAGGACGCGGTGAGATACGCGCTGAACGACGAAATACAGCAGACGCGTGCGGCGTTGAAAAAAGTGAGGTATTAAAATGCTATACGATTTGAATTTTTTGAAAACGGGAGAGGTATTCCCGCCACGGGAGGAACTGGAACGGCTGGACGCCTACCGCGTAAACGATATGCTGCTCAACGACGAGCCCTGGACGGCGCTGCCCGAACATAAACGGAGAGTGCTGTTTTTATTGTCGAATTTTTCGTTGACGGAGCCGAAGGACTGCTATCTGTATAACGCGAATTATTGGGCGGAATTGGCGGATAAGACGCGGGAGCTGACCTTCGGAGCTCGGCCGACGATAAAAACGGACAGGCAGGACGTTTTGAACGAGCTGCTCGAAAATACCCGACTTTACGAAAAGGGCGAGGAAGGCGTAGGGGATTTATGCGCGTTCGGGGATTGGATCGTAAAGATAAAGGAAGGCGAGGCGGGAAACGGCACGTTTATCAACGTAGATCCGTCGATCTGGTTCCCCGTGGTGAGTTTCGAGGACGTCAAAACGATAAAATATCACGTGCTGGCGTGGGTGGTAAATAACCCGATTGCGCGGGATAAATTCGAGTTGCACGTGCAAATCCACGAAAAGGGGAACTATAAAAACCGCGCTTTCGATATTTCGGACAGCCGCAGAGACGACACCTATACGGTGCCGCAAACAAAGCAGGTGATCCGCGCGAACGCGTATAAAATAGGCGCGGAACTGAAAACGACGTGCGACGGATTTACGGTAGGCGATTTCGAAACGGGTCTCGACGATTTCGCAATCGTACAAATCCCGAACGACACGACGAGCAAGAGCATTTACGGGAAATCGGATTTCGATAAAATCACGGACGCGGCGATCGCATACAATACGCGCATGACACTGAAAGACGTGGTGCTGGATAAACACAGCGCGCCGTTGATGTACGGCCCGCCGCTCACCGAGGACGAACGGATAGGAAACTATCTCGAAGTGCCGCCCGACGATCCGAAAACGCCCGGGTACCTTGTATGGGACGCGGCGATGACGGCGGTGGACAATACGATCGCGGCGCTGAAAGAGGACACGGCGAATTTGTCGGGCATGGGCAGTATTCTGGATACAAAAACGTTCGGGGAAAGTCAGGGCTACGACGCATTGATGATCAAGCTGGCGCCCGCGCTCATGCGGGCGGCGAAGAAAACGTCGAGGATAGAGCCGAGGCTGAAGAAAATCATTTCCCTCGTATCGCAGATTGGTTACGGGAAGATCGAGGAGCGCGATCTGGAAATAGCGTGGCATAGCGGGATACCGACGACGGAGAGCGTACGTGCGGACATCGCGGCCAAACACTTGGCGACGGGCTGGAGCAGAAAGCGGGTGTTGATGTTGGACTACGGCTTAAGCGAAGAAGAAGCGGAGGCGGAAATCGCGCAAAAGGAAGCGGAAGCGCCGCCTATTCCTCAATCGGGTTACGGCGCGGCCGAGGACGGGGAGAGTGACGATGAATGAAATACATAAAACCGCCCGAGTTCAAGTCCGTGAGGGAATTTACGGAATATTACAAGCAAGTGGAACGGAACATCACCGAGCTTTTGACAAAAGACGGCGGCGCATCGACGAGCGGGGAATTGAATACACAGCTGAAAAACGCGCTTCAGGCGGCGATGTCGTATTTGTCGGGCGTGAACAGGGAATACGCGAAAACCGAGCTTCCGCGCGCGTTTGAGGAGGGCAGAAAGGGCGTCCCGAAGTCTCCCGCGTTGAGCATGAGCGAAGCGGCGATAATATTGAAAAAGCAAGGATATCGATATACGGGCAACGCGTTTTCGCGGAACACGTACATAGAACTCCAAAGCGCGGTAAAAAGCGCGGGAAAGGGGTTTCTGACGCGCGTGAACAAGACGATAGAGGGTTTACGCAAGGAAGGGAAAGACAGCGTTTACAACGTGCAGGAAGCCGTTAAAAAGGATTTGGAGGAAAACGGACTTCTGACGGTAAAGTACGCCAACGGAGCAAAACAACCGCTTTCGGCATATGCGGCGATGGCGGCGCGGAGCGCGAGGATAGAGAGCGTCAATATCGGCGCGATCGGTCGTGCGTTGCAAGCGGGCACCGATTACGTAGAGATGACGACGATGCCGCAGTGCTGTCAATACTGCGGCGCGTATCAGGGAAAGGTGTATTGTATCTCGGGCAAGGATAACCGTTTCCCCGCATTGTTTAAGACGGTGCTCAAAAGCGGTTATGCGCTGCCGCACCCGAATTGCCGTCACGAGTTTATCCCGTGGTTTCCCGAAATAGAGGCGCCCGAGGACGTGGAAAAGGCGATTAAGGACAGCCGAATCCGATATAACGCGGACGGGAGCCTGAAAGACGTGCGGTATCAACGGGATATAGAAGCGTATGCGGCCTGGCAAGCGGGAAACAGACAATTGAACGCCGAACTTTTGGAGTATCGGAAAATGCAGGCGCATTATAAGGGGCGGGGCGATATACCGTATAAAAGCCTGGCAAGTTTCCGTCGGGCACGGCGCGCAAACGAGCTTTCGCCTGCGTATAAGGCGTGGCGGAACAGAAAGAAAGACGAAAACACCCTTAATCGGTGGAAGGAAGTGAAAAACTTCAGAAATTCGCCCAAAACAGTTGAAGATTTGCAAAAAATCAAGTATAATAAAAACACGGAAGCTTGGGAGCGATTAAAGCGCGAGCGGACGACAATTGCAAAGATAGACGATAAACCTTGGACGGATACTTTCAAAGAAAAAGCTATAAACGCTTATTATGATTTCAGGGAAAAGGGAATTGAATTCACCGACCACGGGATAGCGCGATTTTTGCAACGAGGCTTTTCCTTGGAAGAAATTGCAGATATTGATAAAAAGTCGTTTAACTACGCGCAGGACGACGGGAAGCATATTAAATATTATAATGGTATTGCGGTCGTCTATACGAGCGATAAAAAAGAGGTTGTGTCTATGATAAGAAAAACGCAACCTAAAGGAGAATGGTATGAAGTCAAAAATTGAAACTGCGTTTGAGATGTTTGAACGATTGTTTGACGGGAAATATGAGCCATTGCAATTTTCTTGCGATATGGAGCAATATCTATATGATAATTATCAAGAAATGTTATCCGAAGATAAGGAAACTACAGTTTATTTGAATGACGATGTGGCCGATATTTGTTCGGAGGGAGAGCCTGGATTTGATCCGACGCATATGATAAACGGCTTAAAAATTCGATATGAAGAAGCGAAACGAATATATAATAAAAAATAATAACAACTAAAAGCACCTTGCAGTCAAATGCAAAGTGCTTTTTTCATACAAAAAATACAAGGAGGTGAAAGATCATGGATTTCAGAAAAGTATCTGACGGAGACGGAATGAAAGAGATTTCTTACGACGAGCTTAAAGAAGCCGCAAGGCCGTTGATGGAGCTTTTGCGAAAGAAAGGCAATATGGAAATGTCGGCTTTGGTAACCGATGAAACCGTAGTCATTATGGAATCACTCGTCGGGACGTCTATCGAATACAACGACTGATCAAACAAAACTCAATAACGAGGGACAACGCTTTTAGGGCGCTGTCCTTTTTTATACCTCTCGGCGGGCGAATGGGCCGTAAAACACACGCAAACATAAAAAATCCACCGTGGGGCGCTGGCCACGATAAAAAGGCGAAAGGAGTATTTTATGAAACGGGAAGAACTTTTGGCATTGGGGCTGACCGAAGAACAGGTCAACGGCGTAATGACGAATTACGGAAAGAGTATCAAACAGTTGCAGGACGGTCTGACGACTGCGCAAAGCGATTCGGAAAGCGCGAAAGCGGAACTGAAAAAGTACCAAAAGGGCGGGGAACTGTATTTCGACCCCGCGGAACTGGAACGGCTGAAAACGTTTGAAAAGGAAACGTTGACGCGGGAAACGAACGCAAAAAAGACGGAGGCGCTGACAAAGCTGTTTAAGGGCGCGAAAGCGACGGACAGCGTCGCGAAACTGCTGATTTCGGGGCACGACCTGGAAAAACTCGAGCTGGACGACAAGGGCGAGATTAAAAACGGGGCGGAGCTTTTGAAAAAGGCCAAGGCCGACTATGCCGACTTATTCGGCGGAAGCGGGGACAAGGGAGTGCCGCAGGCCAATCCCGACGCGGGCGGCGACGCGGGAACGAAAGCGCCGCAAATCGTATATTAAAAATAAATCTTAAGGAGAAAAAAATTATGGCTATGACTGATGCATTGAGCATTTATCTTGAAAACGGAACCACGAAGGCGTATCTGAAAAACGTGCTTGCGGGTATCTTCGAAAACTATCAGAAAGAGGCGCTTTCGGCGCGTCTCAAATCCAAAAACGCGAATTTGAACAGAGCGGCGGGGTCTTACGAATTCAAACGGTTCGCAAACTCGACGGTGAAGGACTACGGCACGGCGCGCGCGGCGGGCAAAGGCGATAAGATCATCGCGCCGCCCATCGTCGTCAATCTCGACAAAAACAAGGAAATCGTGGAGGAAGTCAACTTCTTCGACGCGGACGGGAGCTTTACGGACGAAGGATTTAAAGCGATGGTGGAGCGCAGAAAAATGAATTTCGAGCTGTCCGTCACCGATTTCCTCGACATGGACTTTTTCTCGGCGGCGAAAACGGGCGGCACGGCGGCGACCGCGTTGGGCGTGACCGATCTCGACGCGAGCAAGTCCTTTAAGCGACAGATCGAAACGCTGGTCGGGAAATTCGAAAAGACGGGCAAAAACGGCACGGAAAACAAATACGTGCGGGGTATCGACAGACGGTATATGGCGCTGGTGCTGGATTCCTCGCTCTACGGGCTGGTGAAAGACGAACTCAACGACTGCCGCAACTTCTCGCAGATGATTTCCGACGAAAAGTTTACGGGTATCAACGGCGTGGCGTGCTTCTCGTCCGTCAATCTTCCCGACGGCGCGGATTACGTGTTGATGACGATGGATTCTATCGCGCAGCCCGTCCTGCCGAGCGGGTTCGAGTTTGAAAAAATTCCGCTGTCGATCGAATACGCGATGGAGATGTTCTTCCGTTACGGTTCCAAAGTGCTCGCGCCCGAACTGGTACTGCACGGCAAACTTGCCGTGGCTGCGGCATGACGGTAAACGTCGATACGTACGTGACGGTCGCGGAAGCGGATACAGTCGTCTCCGAAACCTATCCGCCCGCCTCGCCTTTGGCGGTGAGCTGGGCGGTACTGACGGAAACGGAAAAAGAACGCTTTCTCGCCGTCGCGCTGGAACGTATGGAAAACCTCTCGTATAAAGGGGATAGGGCGTATTATTTTCAGCCCCTGCAATTCCCGCGGATTACGAGAGGCATTCCCGCGAACTTTCACGACGCCCCCATAGAAGCCAAACGGGCGCAGGCGGTGTGGGCGTCGGAGATCGTGCGGGAGGAGTTATACGTCAAGCGCAGAAACACCGACGCGTGTCTGGCGCTGGGGATTATCACGAAAGACAACTCGGGCGAACTGCCTTCGGGCATAGTTCCGCCCCCGCCCGCAAGGGTGAAAGAGCTTCTGCACCGCTGGCTTACGTCCTGGAGGAAAATCTGACATGAATATATTTTCTTATCCCGTAACGATCACTTACGACGAGCTGAAAACGGAATGCGGGATCGATCTTGCGACGGAAGTCGGAAAAGAAAAAGAGCGCTCGTTCATGAACGGCGTCAACCGCGCTATCTACGACGGCGGCGTGTATCTTACGGGTGCTTCGGATTTGAAAGACCGTATCATTAAAGCAAATCCCGATTGCGCGACGGCGATCAAGCGCGCGTTGCTCGTTCAGGCGCAATACATGCTGGACGCAGGCGACGTGGGTACGGAGAGCGGGATTACGATCACGGCGGACGGACAGAAAGCCGTGGTATCGCGTTCGGAGCTTCGGAGCAAGACCGTATGCTCCGCCGCGGTGGACGCGTTAAAGGCCTGTCCCGTCCCGATCCTGTACGCGGGAGAGGTGGTGTGATGTCTTTACATGCAAAAACGGATTTTATCTGTACTCTGATAGATAAAAACGAAAGGGAATTGCTCCGCTTTAAGGCGACCGCTTCTTCCGATTTGGTGCTTTCGGCGGACTATGAGGGCGGGGGCGTCGCTTCGGGCGGGCAAGCGTTTACCGTTTCGACGGAACGCGAGTTTCAATACGATCCGCTGACTCATAGAGTGTCGGCGTTAGGACGAATTTTCGCCGTCGTCTCCGTGCAGGTCTCTTTCCGCAAGCCGCTCGGCGCGGGCGGGCGCATGAAAAAAATATATATTCTGGAGCTGCAATAATATGAAAATCACGGCGGAAATGCTGGCTGCGAAATTATTGAGGATCGCCAAGAAAAACGCGCCCGTACGGGTACTTACGTTTAAGCGTTATCAGCGTACGGTCTATTCAAAGACCGAAACCTACGCAAAAGACGTGAAACGCGGAGGCAAGGTTGTCCATAAAGCAGGCGACCGAAAAGTAATCCATAACCGCGGCAGGCTGAAAACGGGCGAATCACGGGCGGTCGGCAAGAAAGGCACGAATATGTATTCGCCGTATCCCGGCAATCTCAAAAATAACGGTATCTACGCCATTGAAAACGGCGTGAGGTTCGATTACGATAAAGTCGGGTATATCGGCTACGCAAACAAATACAGCCGTAAACCGCGGTACATAGAAAAGACGGTGGACGATTTTTGTCAATACTGCGTATCGCTCGGAGGGAGGATAATAAGAAGATGATAGATTTACAATACCTTGCAACGGTAATCAACCGTATTGTCGGCGCAAACGATTTCGCCGTGTATCTGAATACGAACGTCGCGCCTGCGGGCGACGGCAGGACGGTGGTTACGCTGGCGGCAACGCGGACGCCGTTCGGGTTTACAACCGAGGAAATCGACGCGGAAAGCCTGTCCGTTACGCTCACCTTTGATTTATCCGCAAGCAATATTTCCTTGCGCGACAGGGCTCTGTTCGTCATTAAAAATACCCTCCTCGGCTGGCAGTCGTTTACAGTCGTTCAGCCCGAGGGGGATACGTATGCAGTAGAAAGCTTTCTCGAACAGCAGGCTCCTGCAAATCCGTATGTGGACAGCGGCGGGATCACGCAACAGATCGTCGTCTCGGGAACCATTCTGATTAAAAATGCGGAGTGCGGCGCGGTGGTGGGAAATAACGTCGGGGTATATCTCGATGACGTAAAGCTGTTGAAAGCACAGCGCGGCGGGGGTATGCAGTCCGCGAGCGAGAATAATCTGCCGCTTTCCCAAGGCGGAACTCTGCCGCAAAACCGGATTGTTTCCCGCACGCATACCACCCAACTGACCTGTATTTATACAGGCAAGCCCATAGAAAACGAGTTTTTGAAGATCGCGGAGGGCTGCGCGCAGGACGTGAACAGGATTTATACGTATCGCGTGGAATATCCCGATTTGACGATCGTCGTGCCCGTCAAAATTCAGGCCGTAAGCATTACCGACGGCGCGGGCGTGTTTCTGCAATATACCTTGACGCTTCAGACGGCGGAGGAGGCGATAAGCGGTGAGTAATATCCCTACCCAAGGCGCTTTGGACGTCGTTATTTTAATGCAGTCCGATACGGGCGGGAGCGGTACGGCAGGCGGAACTGCGCCCAACCCGTCCGATCCGCAGCGAGAGGGCGGGCTTTCGAAAAATCCCGTGCAGTCGGAGGATAAGAACAAACAGGCGAAGCTGGCTACCGCGATACAGGCGGCAAAGACCGTAGGCTCACAGGCCCTCAACGCCGTCGTATCAAATATCGGCCTCGCCACGGGGAACACCTACGCACAACAGCGTGCGGAAAGCGCGATCTCCGCCGTAAACACTACCGTCGGGCTGGCGATGGCCGCCGCTAATCCCGTCACGTTCGGCGTGGCGCTCGCGGGCATGGCGATCAGTACGGGCAGTCAGATTTACAGGGATTATAAACAAAGGGAACTCGACAATTATGTCGCGGCGCAGCTCGTCAGACGCGCGGGCTTTACGGAGAACAGACGATGAATATGATATTAAAAATTTATCTTGATAAACAATGGAAAGATTATCCCGTGTCTAACCGCGGAACGGCCGATTTTCGTCTTGACGAACAACTCGACGCGGGCAGCGTCATGATAATCACGGACAGTGCGGAACCGATTCCGCCCATGTCCATGACCGAGCTAACGATTTCCGACGGCGAAAATACGCTGTCTATGCCCGCTTATTGCTTCGATACGGTAGAGGTCAGGGGGCAAGGCTACTACGTGCATAATCTCACGCTGGTGGAGCCTACAAGGCTATTTATGGGAGCTGTAATTGATGGCGTAAAGATTACACAGCCGCAGGAAGAAAGCGAACGAGAAAGCCTTTATACCGTAACGGAAAGGCTTTTGAATGCATATAAATTGCTGAAATGGTACACTCTGTCAAGGTTTTTTCTGACTGACGACGAGGAGATCGTATCGCTTCTGAGAGAGAGAAAATCTCCGCAGTTTGACTGGGAAGCCGAAACCCAGCTTTGGGAATGTCTCAAAGATGTCGGCAGCGTAATCAACTGCATGCCGCGGCTTACGTTCAATGCTGATAAAACGGCGTTTAACGTGGTTACTTTCGATAAGATCAACGACGTTACCGAAGAAAGAGAGTTATAAAAGAAAAGCCGCACCTTCGAAAGGTACGGCTTCTCTACAAAATTTAGTTGGTAGGGTAAATTATTTTTATATTAAGCAATAAATAAATTATAAGGTCAATGGTAGAAATTGTCAAGTTAAAAGCAAGATACGCATGTAATAAATTTGTAAAATGTTGGAGAACCTCTTGACTACATGTAAATATTAT